>JGI10211J14876_10000104_pt1 | contig 30349 bp, 32 predicted proteins | sample Etolagsediment_FD_14876 | JGI IMG/M metagenome (IMG submission 14876)
AAAGAGAAATTCAAGGAGTATCAGGTAAACTTTTTAAATATAATTAAAAAATTAAAGACAAATAATCAAAAAGGAATAATTTTATATGATTTTAATAAGGTTGAGACACCCAATCTTATTCAAGGGATGAAGAATAAGAAATTTAAGGATAGTATAGAACATTTGATTGAAGAGAATGTTCTTTTGACATATATGATATCTAAGAATGGGACATTCCGTAATACAATTAAGATGATCGCTGCATCGGAAATCAAGAAAAAGAAGTGTGATTCCAATAAACTTTTTTTTGGAAAAACTGTTGATTCAGTTCTACAGAATATTTATAATCAATCATGTGATGTTGCTACATCTTGTTAATATAATTGCTGACGATAATATTAAATGTATTGATACCTCTCCTAATAATTTCATTTTTTATATTTTCATCATGTAAAGGTGAAAATATATTATATAATTTTCGATTATCATAATTAGTACTACCATAATTCCATGCTTGGTTTTCTAAAATTAATTCAAGTGCTACCCATATATTATGATATGTTCCGAACTCTTGGGTTATTGCAATAACTTTTTTCGCATTTCTAAAAAGTGTAGGATAATTATCAGCTATATCACCGCGTGTATATTCATACCCTTTTGTTACATTATTCGTACCATCCTTGTGTGTATAACATACACTGTAAGACTCAGAAAATAAATCATCCAAATAATCTTTATCCATTGTATTTGATGAAGCAACCATCACGGTATCCTTACCCATCTTACCCATACCAGAATGTACATCAATCAAACATAAATCTTCCACTATTTTTGTATATCCATTTTGTTCCAAATAATTCTTGAGAATTTTGTGAGATTTTTGTAATTCATTTCCACAATAGAATAGACACTTTGAATTGTTTGGGTTGTATGTGCCAGTAACCATTGCTCTTTTGGAGTTTGTGAATCCATTTGTGATGATTGATTTTGCCATGTTATAGAGGCGGTAAATTCTGGTGTATGTTGTGTCATTTAGTGGGTATGTTGGATTTATGTAATTTGTGACATTTTTATATAGATCTACTTTATCTTTGAATTCTGAATTGAATAAAGCGTTTCTGTTGAGATCTACGTTATTTTCATTGACTCTTCTGAAATATTTCATACCAAATGGGTTTAATCCGTGAATGAAGATTATGGTTGATGATTTAGAAGGAATATTTTTCATTATTTCTATTTGAATTTCGGATCCAATGAATCCTTCAACACCGTGTGTTCCAGAAATATGTAAAATCAATGATTTAGGGTCACGCTTAAAAACGGCGATATCTATAGTAAGATCATCTTTGTCATCAATTATTAATGAATCTAAAACATCAGCATTGTACATTTTTGCACAATTTCTGAATTTATTTCTGGATTTTTCATATGTGTAATTGGTCATAGTAAAACTATGTCAGTAATGTTTTTCAGAAAATTAAAAATCAATTTTATATCAGGTGTTAAAAAAATATGATTATATCTTATAAAAGATTATGGATATAATTACATCTGCTATTGTTGTTATAGTGACTGTTATATTTATTGTTATTATTGGTTATGTTTTTTATGAAATATTCATGGACAGAGCCAGTAAGAAATATCAAACAATCTATTTCTTGAATCACCCATATTACAATAAAGGGCATCGTTCAAAACGTGGAAAGTATCATTGTCCAAGAGGTTGTAATAATAAAGGACAATGTGTTGGAGGACCATTCTGTTATAATTGTGAGGGGGACAATCCACATTGTTGTTGTTATGATATCCAATGTGCAGGGTGTGTAAAGAAGTGATTGGATTTTATTTTATGCGTTTATAATAGGATATGACTGATATATTTCACACGTGTTATTATATTAACTTGGATAAATCTCCTGATAGGAGAAAAGTTATGGAGAAAACCTATAAGAATCTCAAAAGAGTCAAAGGTGTTGATGGTAGGAAAATGAAAAGGATATCAGGTACAAGAAGAAGAAATAGATTAAGTAATGGGGAACTCGGTTGTTTGCAATCTCATATTAGGGCTATTAGAAGAGCTTACAAGGATGGTGCTAAAGAGGCTTTGATTATGGAAGATGATATTTATATTGATTTAAGGAAATTTTGGATAAAAAATATCAGGCAAGTTGTTGATCCAAAAAAATATCCAAAAGATGCAGAATGTATTATTTTACATTGTTCAATGGTTGGTCCTTGTAGAAAGATGTTGGGAATGAAAAATGATTACTCAAAATGGAAGAGAGGGATGAAGAGAAATTCAACAGGTTGTTATTATATTAATAGAAAGGGAATGGCAAAAATTTATAAAAAATATGGGCCAAATTATGCCCCAAAGAACTGGAACCCAGCTGATAGATTTATTTATTCTGTCTTGAATAGTTATAACTACACAAAACCACTTTTTAATATGAGACTTAACAAAAGTACAGTCACTGGAAATATCCGATTGAATAGAAGACGTATTGGACAAATGAATTCGATGTTCAGAACATATTACAATAGAGTTATTCGACAAAGAAAAATAAACAAACAAAAACCAAAACCTAAACCTAAACCTAAACAAAAACCAAAACATAAACCTCAACCTAAACAAAAACCTAAACAAAAAAAGAAGAAGATAATATTAAAAACTAGATTGAGAAGGATAGTGCAAAGATTAACAGCTAGATTAAGAAGGGTAAAAAAATAGGGGAAGAAAAATTAGAATAATGAATAGGTTGAGAAGTATTCGAAGAAGGTTAAGTTAATTCTTTTATTTTTTATTAAAACATAATATATATGACTGAAATATTTCATACATGTTATTACATAAATCTTGATAGATCACCTGACAGAAAAAGTGTAATGGAAAAAACTTATAAAAATCTTATAAGGGTCAAAGCAGTTGATGGTAATAATCTAAAACCTACTTATTTCATGAATCAATATGAAGTTGCTTGTGTCCAATCACATATCAAAGCTATCAGACAGGCATTTGAAGATGGAGCAAAAGAAGCATTGATAATGGAAGATGATATTTATATTGATAATAAACACATGTGGGGAAAATCTATTCAACAAATTATTTCAAATCGTCCAAAAGATGCTGAGTGTATTATTCTCCATTGTTCTAATCCGAAAGCTTGTAAGAAAATGTTAATGATGGGTAAAGATTATTCAAAATGGGCTTATAGAACAAAGAGGAAATCCACTGGTTGTTATTATATTACAAGGGAAGGAATGAAGAAAATATTTATGAATTTTCCAGTTAATTTTGTTCCAAAAGGAAAAGCTCCTGCGGATACATTTATTTACACTGTTTTGAATAGTTATAATTATACAAAACCTTTGTTTAATATCAAAAGGAATCAAAGTTTAGTGGTAAAAAGAATGAGATTTGATAAGGAAAAAGAGTTGATTATGGATAGAATGTTCAGATATTATTATAAAAAAAGGTTAAGAATTAAAATAGAACATTTGAGAAAACATGTTCGCAAAATCAATAGACAAATAGTAAAAACAAAGAACAAAATTAAAAAAGAGGAGTTTGTCAAAACTAAAATACATATAATAAAAATGGTTCAAAATTTGGGAAAGGAGTTAAAAAAATAATTTTAATTTGTTGAAATATTTTAAAATGAGTAAAAAACATTTTTTGGGTTTGATCACAAGATGTAAAGATGAATATTTTATTAAAGAATTTTGCGATTATTACATATCACAAGGAGTTGATAAAATATTTGTTCTTGATGATAATAGTAATGACAAATCTATTTATAATGGATTAATGAAAAATGATAAAGTTACTATATTTTTTTTAAAGAATATAATAAGTAGAAATAAGGCAAAAGATAGACAAATGTTTCAAGTTAATAGGTTGTACCGAATAATTAGGAATAATTTTGAATGGATTATATCTGTTGATGTTGATGAATTCATTAATACCAGAAAAAATCCAGAAAAAACAATTAGAGAAGAGTTGGAAACAACCTATAAAGATGTAGATTGTATTAAAATTCCATGGATTATGATGGCTTGTAACAAAAGAAACAAATCACCAGAAAAAGTTTTGAGAGGAATAACTCATAGGTGGAATCATGATAGGAGACATCCTAATAAAGGAAGAAATCGTAAGTTTAGATGTAGGTTTGGAAAGATTGAGGTGAAATGTATATTTAGGGCATCCAAATTTAGAGGAATCGGAATACATAATCCGAGAGGGAAGATTGGTAGAGTGAGAGTTGTTGAAAGTGTTGATGGGAAAGGATCGAAGCTTGGACCTTTTTACAAGGGACTCCATGAGGCTGAGATAGGAAGAGCAAATATGTTGTGTCATCATTATAGGATTATAAGTAAAGAGAATTGTATGAGGAAGATGATGAATAGTAAGTTGTATGCTAAAAGAGGAGTAGGATTTAAAGAGATGATGATGTCTGATCATGCTGATAAAGTTGATGAGACATTAAAAGAGAAGAGTATTAAGTTAGGCTTATAACCTACTAATACGATTACAGTTTTGAAATATTGTTTAAAAATCCAACCAATTTTGTAATAGCGAGATGACTTGTTTTATCCACTGCTTCCATTGTATTTGATGAATTGTGACTACCAAATATACATCTTGGATAATTTCTTAATTTACTATCTTTAGGCAAAGGTTCCTCCTCAAAAACATCGAATCCCACGCAATCAATATGGCAACTTTCCAATAATTCAACGACATCTGCTTCATTAACCACTGGGCCACGTGCAATATTAATAATCTTAACACCTTTCTTAGCTTTCAGAATCAACTCTTTGTTTACTAATCCATGAGTTGATTTATTCAAATTACAAGCCACAATTATCACGTCAGAATCGGCGACAGCTTCCCAAAGACTTGTTAACACGATTTTTTCACTGATTTCTCTTGGTATTTTCAAGTCGGGGTTGAATTTACAAATTATGTCATTACCTTGGTTTTCGAATCCGGGGTCACTTACGTATAGAGACCCATTGAATGGAATCAATTTTCGGATAATTGTTCTTCCGATATCTCCAAACCCAATTTGGCATATTTTTTTACCATAAATTGAAGCGCCACAAGGTTTTAACCATTGACCATTCTTTGTTCCTTGATCAATATTATGGATTTGTCGGCATAGGGATATGAGGTATCCGATGGCGATATCTGAGACTTCTTCTCCGAAAACATTGGGGGTATTTGTGACGGGTAGACCGAGATCTTTACAAGCTTGGAAATCAACATTGTCAACACCTACACCCCATTTTATGACAGCTTTTAGTCGACCATTATTAGCAACTCCTGCTTCAAAGACTTTGTGGGTGGCTGGATCATCGCCGATGATCCAAGCGTCGTATTTAGGGACTAAATTGATTAATTCTTCTTCTGATAGGGTTTGTTGGAATTTTGGACAGAAGACATCTAGGTTATGTTTTTTGAATAGGTCTGTATAATTAGAAACTCGGTTTATCATTGGTGGGCATGTTAGTAGAACTTTGAACATATAGATTATAGAATAAATTTATTTCTTAAATATTTAATGACATGTATAATTAATAGTTAAATGAGTGAAGTTGAACAACTCAATAGAAAGATTAAAAGAATTACTAATCGAATAAATAGGACTATAAATAAAATTAAAAGAGAAAAATTAATAAATAGAAAAAATAATATGATAAAAAAATTTAATAGAATTATAAGGAATAATAAACTTACAAAAAATAATAACTTTATAAATAAAAGATACACAACAAATAATTCAATAATTTCTAGTGAACAATATGTATATAATAATTATAATTTTATAATTAATAATGCGCATTATTCTATTAATAAATTATTAAATGATAATTTTATTTTTAATATTTATAATAAAAAAGAATATAAATTCAATGAAATTATTAAGGAGAATATAAATAATTATGGAACAAATGGTAAATTTATAACATTTATTTTAATTCTTAAAAATAGGAAAAAGAGAGGTTTGGTTCATTTGAAATATATAAGTGAAATAAAATCTTTTTTTGAATATGCTGATTTTATAATTGTTGAAGATAAAAGCGATGATAATTTAAATATTAATACAATTGACAGTAGAATTAAATATTATAGAGTTAAAAGTGGTGTTAAATGGTCTAGATCAAGGTTATTAAATTTTGGAATAAAAAAAACAGAAACAGAGCTATTTTTAGCAAATGATGTAGATTTTATTTATGATAATCTTTTTATATATCGTCTTATAAAAATATGTAATTATATAGATTTAAAAAAAAATGTATTAGTTTTACCTGTACATCAAACACATAAAACTAATTGTAATAAAAAATTTGAAAGATATGGTGGTTGTTGGATATATAATACACAAATTATAAAATCAATTGGAGGGTTTAATTATAAAATTGTTGGATGGGGCAAAGAAGATAGAGAATTGGAATATAGATTATTTAGAAATAATATAAAAACAATTTATATGGAAAATATTTTAAGTTTTCCTTATGTTTTACATTTATCACATAATAAATCCTTACGTGGAAATAGAACAAAAAAATATCACTCCGTTAATAATTTTCAACAAAAAAAAATAAGATTTTTACATAGAGTAAAACTACTTATGTCAAATGTTTATGATGACAATAAAAGATATAATATAATTAATAATGAGTAATGATGGATTTATCTCAAAACCAAATAATTGGAATAAAATAAGTTTTCATTATGAGGAACAATTTAAAAATAATATTAATTTAACAAGTCTTAATAAGAAATATGATGTTGTTTTTATTTTAGCAGGTGGATTCAATAATAATGGTGAAATAAATGAATGGGTAAAAAGAAGATTAAATTATTTTATAAAACTTTATTCAAAAAATAAAGATAAAATTGATTATGTTGTTTGTTTAGGTGGTGGAACATATCATAAACCCCCAGTTACAAACTCAGATGGATATGTTATTCATGAATCAACTGGTTTGGTGAAATATCTTTTGGATAATGGTATTCCAAAAAATATAATAATGAGAGAATGGTTTTCATATGATACAATAGCTAATGGATATTTTTCTTTTTTTAATTTTTCAAAAATAAGAAATTGGGGTAATATTTTAGTTATAACATCTGATTTTCATTTGGAAAGAACAAAGCTTATATTTAATTGGATATATTTTATGGATAAATCAAAACAATATAATATTGATTTTATAGGAGTAAGTGATGAAGGATTAGATGATAATATAATAAAAGTTAGAAGAGAAAGGGAAAAAAATAGTGTTGATAATTTAAATAAACTTATAAAAAAAGTAACTAATTTTGATGAATTACATAGATGGTTTCATAACGAACATAATTGTTACAATTGTAATTTTTCTGAGAGAAGTCAAATAAAATGTAAGATTGCGAGGGCAAGTTACTAATTTCTCCCTAATCTTCTTAACCTTCTTAATCTTCTTAATCTCTTTAATCTAATGGCATTTGCTTGTTTTCTTTTTTGGTTAATTAACCCTTTTTGTGCTTTTACTTTTATTAACATATTATTAACTTGGTTATAAAAAGTATTAAGTTCAATGTTTCTAAAAAAATGTAAGTAATTTTTATTTCCCATATTTTGGATTTTTACTTTACGTCTTCCCGCAACAATTTTTCCAATTATCCATCCTGGAAATTGAAATTTTTGTTGTTGAACTCGATTAAATATATCATTTTTTCTTTGATAATCATCAAAGAAATAATTTGGATTTTTGTCTGGTGTTTTTGTCATCATTAATTCAGCACCATTTCCTATTTTTTTTGCTTCATTTACAATATCTTTTTTGTATCCATCAGCACCAATTAAGTATATATTCTTATACTTCATCATTATTGATATTTGCAAAGAGTTAGCGCCACTATTTAACCAATTATTATAATTATTTAGATTGTTTGATAATCTTTTTACTCCACTTTTTTTAATAGTTACTGTTCTCAATCTTTTGAAAGGATCTTTCAGTTTTAAATTATTGAGAAAAAAGAAATGTTTAATTCCATTTTTTCCATCTAACAATAATTTTTGAAATTCTTTTTCATGGTATTTACCAACTTTATAATCGAAACATCCAAAATATGTTGGGTAAAATCCAAGTTCTTCAAATTTTCTATAACAACTGTTTAAACAAAAAGTATCAACTTTATTTTTATTTTGTTTCAAAAATTCCCAATCTAAGTTTTTAGTTGAAGGTCCATTACAAATTATTAATAATTTTTTCATAATTTGTAATATAACAATATAAAAAATTCACAAATTATTCATTAATTTTGGATAATGATTTTTTATTTCATGTCTAAAATATTCTATTATTAATTTTTTTGTTTGTTGTGTCAGTTCTACATGTTTTTTTTTACTTTTATTTTTTCTATCCACATTTCTTTTGAATTTTACTTTTTTTCTTTTTAAATAAGTATAAAATTCATCTATATTTTCTAGTTTAAATATTTTCATTTTATTTGATATTTTTTCACCATTTGATTTATATATGAATCTATTAAACTTATAACCATCTTTTTTAATCATTTTTGACAAAGAAATATTGATATCATTATTCAATGATTTTTCTACATTTTTATATTTATTAATTAATGCACTATTATAAAAATATAGAGATATCATTCTTTTTATGGGATTTCTTGTGAACACAACGATATCATAATCTAGTATATTTTTAATTACCTTAAAACTTATATTTTTTATTAAATCTTGATAGAAAGAATGTTTTATATTTTTCGGTAAATTAGTTTTATTTGGGAATTGATTAAATTTTAAATCAATAATATTATTTTTTTGAAGACATTTTTGAATTGATGTTGATCCACATTTATGATTAGAAAGAAATATAATTTTATGTTTTAAAGATATACCACACATAGGTTTATATTTTACATAGATATTTTATGATTACGTTTTTTACGTCCTATTTTAATATAGAAATAACTATATGAAAATATTATTGATATCAACTCATAATCAAAGTACATATTATGTACATGCATATGAAACATGGAAAAAATCATTAGAACTTTATTGCGATGTATGTTATTATGGTGAAGGTTACCCTAATTTTATTGGATGGGATAAATCATATGATGAAGTTTATAAAAAAATAAATTTTGTTCCAGATTTGGAAATATGGTGTGGAGGGAAAGGAAATACAAAACCACAATACATTGATAATAAAAAAATATTAAAAAATGTTAAAAAGTATAAGTACATACCGAAATTAATTTTGATAACTGATTATTGGGAAATTATAAGAGATTCCAAAATAAAAGTATGGAATGAAAGAGAAGATGTCTTGAAATCATATGGAGTTATTGGATATATTTCTTTTTATTGTCAGGTTAAAAAATTTATGAAAAAAGTAATAAATAGTTATTTTAGACCAAATGCTAGAAATTGGGAAAAAATTATAGTATTTCCATATGTTTATGATGATAAATTTACACAATACAGAGATTTATCATATAAATATGATGTTAATCTACAGTGGCATTATCAGGGATATCCTTTTAGATCGTTAGTTCATAAAACATTAATGAAAATACAAAATTTGAGGAAATTTCATGCACCTTCAGTTCATTATAAAGATTGTAAGGGTGAAAAAGATATATTATATAAATATTTTGGTGAAGATGATCCTGTTGCTAATTTTTCAAAATTATTAAATTCCTCAAGAATTACTGTTGCAGACGGTTATACCAAATATATTACAAAATTAAAACCAAAATATAGGCTTGATGGTACTGATTTATTTAATGCAAGATATCCACAAGTTCTTGCGTCTAAAAGTGTATTGTTTTCTCCAATAATTGAGTCAACACATATTGAAAAAATAATTGATGGAGTACATTATGTTTGTATAAATGAGAATAATTTTTTACAAAAAATTAAATTTTATTTAGCTCATCCAAAATTATTAGATAATATAGTCATAAATGCTAATAAATGGGCAGAGAGAAATTGTTCTATGAAAATTGTTGGAAAACGATTGTATGATAATTTTGAGGATGTTTTAAAAAATAAAAATATATTGAATTGATATAATAAAAAATGGCACCTATAAATTATGCAACTCTGAAAAAAAATTTACAAGTTGATAATTTGAATAATTTCATAAATTTTATTGAGACTGGAACATATCATGGAAACACTATTTTTGGTATGGAAGATCATTTTGAAAAATTATATACAATTGAAGTCAAAAAACAATTTTATAATGAATGTAAAAATAAGTATAACGGTAATAAAATTAAATTTTATTTAGGAGATAGCGGAGATATACTTGGTGATATTTGTAAAGAAATAGAAGGGAAAACGATTATATGGTTAGATGGACACTATGGTGGTGGTACGCATGGAAAAGGTAAAAAAAATTGTCCATTAGTTGAAGAATTAAAACACATAATTAATCATTTACAATATGAAGTTATTATTATTATAGATGATTTTAGATGTTTTGGAACAAATATTATGCCATTAAAAAAAAAAGATTTAGATAAAATAGTATCTAAAAGATTAATAAAATCATATAATTTTCCTTCATGTCACACAAAAGATGATAGATTAGTATATCATATTTCTGATAATAATTAATTATATTTTTTGTATGATTTGACTTCCAAAAAATTTGAATTTGTATATAAATTAATTTTTTTTTTTATTTTTGCTCTTTCATCATTTGTTACATAAACAGATCTTGCAAGTTGAATAAAATATTCATTGAATATTTTTTTTGATTCGAATTCCCTTATTTCATCTTCAATATTCCATAATTTTTTATTTATTTCTAATAAATTAAAAAAGTCTTCTTCTAAATAATTTATTTTTTTTGATATTTTTTTTAAATATTCATATTCTTTTTTGACATGATATAGTTTTTCAACATTTTTAATTTTTTCAAGTTTTATTTTTAAAATAGTCAGTTTATCTAATATTTCTCCATTACTAACTTCAATATTCATATATAAATATATAACATAAAATGTTTCAAATTTCAAAAAAAAAGAAAAATATGTATTTTAGGACAAGAAAAACCGCTTCTTCATCAATTACTAAAATATTAGAAAAATATGATATAATTAATGTTGTTCAAACATCTATTTTAGATCCAAAAAAAAGAATTTTTAAAAGAAGTAATAGAATATTTTATGAACATTCTGATCCATTACAAATAAAATTATTATTTAATCTTGATAATTATTTCAAAATAATTTCTATTAGAAATCCATTAACAATGATAAAAAGTATGTTTTTTTGGACACATAGAAATAAAACACTTTCTCAAAAAAATATAAAAAGTTATTTTTTGAAATGGATGCGAAAAAAAGATTATGAAAACATAAAAAAAAATGACATATTTTTCAAATACAATAAATATAATTTTGTTATTCGTTATGAATTTTTGAAAGATGATTTAAAAAAATTACTTAATCATTTTGAAATATATGACTACATTTTGTTGGATAATATTTTAAATGACAATGATGATGATAATCTAAAAAAAAATATAAAAAAATATGATATTTCGTATGAAAAAAAAGACATAAAATATATTACAAATCATTTTAAAAAATTTAAAATTTTATCATCTTATTTTAATAAAGACTAACTATTACTTTACAAAAAACCCCTTCCTTATCACTTATCCGAATCTTTTCCTTTTTTCCCCTCCATTTTTATCCATTGGTTTCTTCACAATATTTTTAATAGATTGTATTTATATATTGAAAATGTTTAAGGAACTTTATATCTTCTAATATTAAATTAAATGTAAAGTAATTTTTATATTTTGTATTACTATATGTTTATAATAATTCCTATTGGTGGTATAGGTCAGAGATTTAAACAAAATAGATATATTAAACCAAAGGCTTTAATTGAAGTTGATAATAAACCAATTATATTTCATCTTTTAGATAACCTTAATTTTAAAAATATTTATAAAGTAATAATACCATATAACAAAGAATATTCTCTGTATAATTTTGAATCAAAATTGACTAATAGATATAAAGACATTAATTTTGAGTTCATCCAATTAAGTTACGATACAAGAGGTGCCGCAGAAACCATATCAATTGCATTAACTAATTTAATAAATAAAAATATAAGGTATCCAGAAAGTTATGTTGAAATGAAAGAAAAATTTGATAAACCAATATTATGTTTAGATTCTGATGCATTTTATTTAAATGATATTATTGATGAGTGGGGTGGTGAAAATAAGGTATTTACATTTACAAGTTTAAGTAAAGAACCAAAATATTCATATATTACAATACAAGAGGGATTAATAACAAATATAGTTGAAAAGAACAAAATATCTAATAATGCTTGTACAGGAGCATATGGATTTGATTCATATTATACCCTATTAAAATATTGTAATAAAATTATTAAAAATAATATTAAACAAAAAGGTGAATTTTATACGTCGGGAGTTATCAAAGAGATGATTAAAAATGATATACAGTTTTGTAATTCAAAAGTTAAAAATAAAGATTTCTATTCCCTTGGAACACCTGAACAAGTTCAGTTTTATGAACATGCTTTTTTACTTGATTTAGATGGAACATTAGTTGATTCAGATCCTATTTATGTCAAAGTATGGGATACAATATTGAAAAAATATAATTTGAGCTGTGATAGAATGTTTTTTGATTTGTTTATTAAAAGCAAATCTGATATTATGTTTTTGAAATTTTTAATAAATGATGTAACCACCAAAGAATTGAATGAAATATCAAATATGAAAGATGAATTATTCATGGAATATGCTAAAGATGAAGATGTTTTAATTGATGGAGTAAAAGAGTTTTTTGATAAGATACAAAATTCAAGAATCGCTGTTGTGACAAGTAGTAACCGAAAATCTGCTGAATTTTTATTAAAAAAAAATGGATTAAATAATTACATTAACATATTGATATCTTCAAATGATGTAAATAAACATAAACCAAATCCTGAATCTTATTTGAAAGCAATGGATATTCTGGAAATTGAAAATAAAAAATGTATTATTTTTGAAGATAGTAAATCAGGTTATCTTGCTGCAAAAAATTCAGAACCATTTAAAATTTATACACATAATATTGAGTTTAATCAAACAATTATGTTTAATAGATACAAAGAGTTAAATTATAAAACATTTTTTGATAATATCAATACCTATAAAAATATGAATTTAATAGATGAAATAAGGAATATATTAGATTATTTACCAATAAAAGATATATATACTTCTCATAAAAATGTAAAAACTGGATATATTTGTGATATTGATAAATATACTATTGAATATATCAATGGTCAAAAAAAAGATATTATTTTGAAAATAAGTAACTATGATAATGAATTAGCTAAAACAGCAAAAAAAATTAATTTATATGATAATGAATTGTATTTTTATGATGTTTTATCAAAAATAGTTGATTGTGTAAATTTCCCCAAATATTATGGAAGTTTTTATCATGAAAATCGAGAAGTTATTATAATGGAAGATTTAAACAAATACAATGGTATATTTAATATTAATTTGAATAAAAATATTGACATACTGTTAACAGTTGTGAGAAATATATATAATTTACATAATACTTATTATTTTGGTGACAAGAAAAGTATTGGTAATAAGATTAAAAGATTAAAAACAATAAATAAAATTAGCTATTATCAAAATTTGATAAATAATCGTTTTAATATATTTATAAAAAAAAATAGTTTTATTTTAACAAATAATCAAATAAGTATGCTTACAAAAATATACAAAAATTATTCAAATATTTTAAATAATTTATCAGCATATCCACTAAGTTTGTGTCATGGAGATTTAAAAAGTCCAAATATTTTTTATAAAGATAATAAAGATCCTTATTTACTTGATTGGCAATATGTTCATTTGAATAAGGGTGTAAGTGATATTGTATTTTTAATGGTGGAAAGTTTGGATTTTAATGAGCGATTATGTGACACTATTTTTAATTATTATTATATTTTATCAAATAGAGATGGACATTATTTAGATTATGATAAATATTTGAGAGATTTAAAAAATTCATTGTATGGATTTCCATTTTTTGTAATGGTATGGTTTGGAAGTGAAGATAACGAAAAATTAATTGATAAATCTTTTCCAATTCGTTTTATGAAAAATTTATTAAAATATTATAAATATTATGGATAATAAAATAATATTTGTTTTATATGGATTGGTTAAAAATTATGAAAAATATTATAAAAGTTTAATGATTAATATTGAACAATTAAAAAATACATTAAATATAACTATCGAAATTTATGTAGAAGCTTGGGATATTGATGGTATTGGTTGTTCACGAACAAGTTATACAAATAACAGAGTTGATATTAATGATTTAAAAAAAAAATATAATCCAGCTTATATTAATATTAATAATTTGGACAAATGGAAAAATAATAATTTAAAATTTAATGAAAAAATTTATGATAAATTTAAAAAGTTATTTCCATCAAACAAATATAATATAAAATATATTGAAAGTTTAACAGGTAGATTTTATTTAATTAATAAGACATTACAGATTGTAAAGAATAAAAATAAAAATAAAAATGTGTTTATTTATTGTTTGAGATTTGATTCAAAAATTATAAATTTTATTTCAAATAAAATAAAACAAATAATAAATACAAAAGATATTATTTACATGAATAATTATTGTTCTTTATTGAGAAAAAACATTTATAAAGATTATGTATTTTGTGGAAACATCGATGTGATTTGTAAATTATCTGAAATAAATTATCATTTGGAAAAAATAATTATACCAAAAAACGAATGGACGATTGAATCAATTATAACAAAATATTGTAAAGACAATATGAAAACAGAATATTTACCAACAGTTATTTTTATTGATAGATTGGGTAAGAAATATTAATAATTCATTACTAAAGATTGGTCAATAGAATTATCGAGTTGTATAAAATATCAAACATAAATGAATTAGTAAAAATAAAAAAAAATATGTAATTATAACAACACAATGATAAGACAGAATGAAATATATAATAATAGAAAATCTACACCACAAGAAGTTTATGATTCATACAATAATTTAGTTTTTAGTAATGATACAAAAGTTATACAAAAAATGTTAGTCAAAAATAATTTATATAATGAGGTTAAACATTTAAATGGAGATATATTTGAATTTGGTGTTTTTAAAGGAGCTTCATTAGCTTTATGGCTTCAATTAATTAAATTACATGAACCTAATTCATTAACATCTGTTATCGGATTTGATTTTTTTGATAAAGATGAATTAATAGATAGTTTGGATGGGGATGATAAAAAATTAATGTCAAATGTTGTTAATCGAGCCAATAATAAAGATGATTTAAGTATGCAATCAATATTAGAGAAATGTAACAATATTCTTCCAGAAAGAACAAAACTAATTAAAGGTAATGTTTGTGAAACTTGTTCTAAATTTAGTGAAGAAAATAAAGGGGTGCGAATAAAACTATTATACTTGGATATGGATTTAGATGAGCCAACATATATTGCACTAAAAACTTTATGGGAAAAAATAGTTATTGGTGGAATTATAGTGTTAGATGAATATGGATTTCATAAGTGGACAGAAAGTAATGGTGTAGATAGATTTTTAAAAACTGTTCAAAATAAATATGTATTACACAACACAAATATTTTAACACCTACAATGATCATAAAAAAAATAAGTTTTTAACTATTACTCCACAAAAAAACCCTTTCCTTATCACTTATCCAAACCTTTCCCTTTTTCCCCCTTCCATTTTTCTCCATTAGTTTCTTCACAATATTTTTAATAGATTGCATTTATATATTAAAAATGTCCAAAAAAATTTATGTCCTAATACCTATCAAATTTAATTCAGTCCGTGTTCCCGGAAAAAACTTCAGACAAATGAACAGTAAACCCTTATTCTACTACATTATCAACACACTCCTTCACTCAAATCATATCCAAAAAATAATCGTGAATATAGATAACGATTTTACCGAAGAATCTATTAGAAAATGTTTTTTAAAAGAGTGTCAAAAAGGTACAATCCTATTCTATAAAAGGCCTGAACATTTAGAAGGTGGTCACATAGCAACAAACCTCCTTTTCATCGACATGATTGAATCCATGTCCTTAGATGCTGATTATTATTTCCAAACACACACAACAAATCCCCTTCTCCAAGTCGAAACAATTAATAAGGCCATCAGAGAATTTCTTTCAAATGAAAACAAATATGATTCAATGTATTCTGTAAAAGAGTGGAAAACAAGATTATATGATAAAAATAGTAAAGCTATTAACCATAATCCTAAAGAGTTATTACCTACTCAAGATCTAGAACCTTTGTATGAAGAGAATTCATGTATGTATATGTTTTCTTACCAATCCATTAAAGAACATAATCACAGAATTGGTGAAAGACCAATGATGTATGTTATGGATGATATTGAATCTCAAGATATTGATATCGAAACTGATTTCAGAGTCACTGAATCTTTGATGGCAGATTTGTACCTAAATCATAATAAGGTTGTTATTATAACTGGAGTTTGTGGTGGAATTGGTTTTGCTACTGCTTTAAGGTTTAAGAGGAATGGTTGGATTGTTGTTGGTGTTGATATTAAGGAGGATGAAAATGTGAAAAATTCAATTGATATGTTATGTAAGGTGGATATATCAAGTGAAGATGAGATTAGGGAGTTTGTTTACATAGTTCAGACAGAGTTTGGAAGAGTTGATGCTATTGTAAATAATGCTGCTTATCAAGTTTGTAAACCTTTTCATGAACACACTGTTAGTGATTGGGATGCTGTTATGAATGTTAATGTGAGAGCTGGATTTTTGTTTTGTAAATATTTTAGAGATTTATTGGTTGAAAGTAAAGGGAGTGTTGTAAATGTATCTTCTGTTCATGCTGTAGCAACATCTGAGAATATTGCCGTTTATGCAGCTAGTAAGGGAAGTTTGAGTGCTTTGACTAGGGCAATGGCTTTGGAATATGGTAAGGTTGGAGTGAGAGTTAATGCGGTGTGTCCTGGTGCTGTTGATACAGGAATGTTGAGAGCTGGGTTGATGAGAGATAATTTTGGCGAAAATGTAACAGTTCAACAAAGATTGGAGAATCTTGGTAGAAAGCAATGTATTGGAAGAGTTGGAGAACCTGAGGAGATTGGGGAGTTGATTTTGTTTTTGGCTGATGGGAATAAGTCAGGCTATATTACTGGTGAGAATATTGTTATTGATGGAGGAGCGACCGTTAAGTTAAGTACTGAGTAATAAAGAACCATAAAATGAGTCTAAATCAATAAATTCAAAACATTTAACATAACCTCTATTTCCCATATTATATACTTTAATATTATTTTCTTTTGTAATTTTACCAGCAATTTCCCAACCTGGTTTATGATATACATCTTGATTTATTACTTGATATAAATCCCTTTTTGTTGATAATCATCTACAAAATAGTTAGGATTTTTATGAGGTGTTTCTGACATTATTAATGTGTTACCACTGAAATTAATTGTTTCTTTAAATTTCTCAACTTTGTATCCATCAACACCGATTATATATATTTCTTTGTAACCTAATATACATCCAATTTGTAATGCATTTACACCACTGTTTAGCCAATCACTAAACATATTTAGATTTGTTGAAATATATTTTTCTTTTGTGTTTTTTATTGTGATTGTTTTTAATCGATTTGTTTTATCATTTAATTTTATGTTATTTAAAAAATAAAATTGTTTTATTTTATTTGTTTCATCATTAATTAATTTTTGAAAGTTTTGTTCATGAAATTTTCCAACAATGAAATCGAAACATCCAAAATATGTTGGGTAAAAATTAAAATCTTTAAATTTTCTGTAAATACTATTTACACAAAAAGTATCAATTTTATCTTTATTTTTGTTTAAAAAATCCCAATCAAGATTTTTTGTACTGGGTCCATTACAAATAACTAATAGTTTCTTCATTTGTTATTCTTATTATAAGTAAAAATAAAAATTGTTAAATACTAACTTTTATCTTTCTGATAAAATCATTTATCTGTAAATTTTCGACTATTTCATAATCTAAGTTATTTAAACCACTTTCATAAATATATTTCTTTTTTTCTTCATTATTCAATCTGGGGAATAGTGTGTAATTAATTGTATGTTTTTCATAAACATTTTTTGATTGAATTCGGTCATTTACATCATTAAAAATTAAAAAATATTTATCTTGTTCTTTATTGTTTGTTTCAATAAAAGTATTACATTTAATATCATAAAAATCTGCTCTATTTTTTAGATTTTTGTCTTCATGACCCCATCCCCAATGATTATTTGGGAATCCATTTATTTTTGTGAAAGTTGATCCTTTAATGTTCCACAATGTGATGAATAAATTCTTAAGAAAAAATTGGAAACATCTTTATTGTATTGTTCAATTGTTTTTTCATGTATTGGGTTAATATCAACATCTTGTGTTATGTAAAAATTAGAAGGATCATTGAAATAATGATATCCTATATTTAGAAGCATGCCTCTATTAAATAGTTTGCCTTCATTTTGTTCAACAATAATTATTTGTAAATTATCAATATTTTTTTTTAATAAAGGAGCAGAGTTTAATAAAAAATAATTAAGATGTTTTTCACGATTTCTGTAAGGAATTATAATTATATTTTTCATATAATTTTAAAATTTTATTTTTCCAATAAGTTAGACTTAGTTTGTCCAAACTGAATGTTTTATCTTGAAACTCTTTGTATTTTAAGTTAAGAAAATCTTCTGTGATAACATCATAATTATTGACAAATAAAATAGGTAAATCTTTAAAAAAACTCATTACTATACTTTTTGTAACTATTGGCACAACACCTAGATATAAACATTCCCAAGTTCTGTGACAATCAACACCATTACCATTTGGACTTATAGCAAATTTGTGGGAAGCCAAATCTTTTATGTATTCGTTCCATGGTAGTTTCTCATTTTGTTTGAAACCTTTTTTAAGTAAGTTATCCATAATAGGTTTTCTATTTTTATTTGTTTTTAATGAAAAGTTTAAATATAACAGTTTATCTTTGGTTAAATTTTTGTATTTTTGAATTATTTCAAAATTAGTTCTTCCCCAATATCTATTTTCTAATCCTATCGGGATACCTTCTGTTTTATTAGAAATAACATTCATATTTTGTCCATACCATTTCACTAATAATGGGTGATTTAATATTATGCTATTCATACCACTAGACCTATCACTGTTATGAGTAATTATAATGAAAGGTTTAGTTAATTGTGGTAAAATCTGTGTTATAAAATAAAATAAACATTCAAATTTCATGTAGAAAATATTATTTTTATTTAATTTATTATTTATGTTTGTGCTAATATCATCAGTATAAATGATATTTTTATTTGTTTTTATAAAATTTAGAACATGAGTATCCTGTTTATTGTAAATGAGAATTGGGAATATTTCGTTGAAATTTTCTCCACTGATAAAATCCATTATTTTATAGAATATTTGAATATTTTTTATATTGAGATATTCATTTTGTTAATTATTTTGTTAACAAGATAATAATTGGAAATATTCCATTGAAATTTTATCTAGTAATAAAATTGATTATCTTGTTAAGTGTTAATTGAGCAAAAATATTTTAACTATAATTATTGAACAAAATCTTTAGAATATCCAAATAATTCAAAATCTTTTTTATAAAGATTATAAATAAGATTTTTTTGTTTATCTGTTAGTATTATTTGATTTTTTTTATAGTTACCTTTCAACATAACTCTTTTATCAGTTATATTATATTTTTTAAATAAAAAATCTTCAACTTCATTATATTTTTCGAAGTGGAATAATTTGTCCACTTTTATTTTACCATTAGAATCACATATAAATTCATGTTGATTTCTAAAATGAATATCATATAAATCCTCATGGAAATTTTTTTTTTTAAGAACTGACTCTACATATTTTAAAAAATCATCAAAACTTTGACTTGCTTTAGCCCCTATTTTTTTATTAGGAATATAAAAATAAGTAGATATAATTCTTGTATATGGATTTCTCACCACTGTAAATTTTGTATATTTCTTAAATAAATAACCAAATAAGTTTTGATAGTATGTATAATCACTATGTTGAAAAGATATTTTATCCTCAATTATAAATCCATTTTCAATATGGCCTAAATCTAGTTTATATTCTATTGATGTACCTCCAGTTTTTGGAATATGTATAAATATAAATTCTCGTTTAGTACAATAAGGCATATTATATATTTATATATATTTATATATTTTTATATATTTTTATATATTTTTATATATTTTAATAATAAGTTATTTACTCTTTTTTCCAAAAAACTCCACCCCAATCTATTTTAATAATTTCAGATGTAATATTTCTTTTTCTTCTGAAATCATCTACTGCTTGTTTACAAGCAACAGCTGTACAACCATAATCATCTATAATTATGTAACCACCAATGGAAACTTTATCATATAATTCCTCGAGTACTTCAATAGTTGAAGAATACATGTCTCCATCTAATCTTAATATTGAGAGTTTATCGATATTTGCATTTTTCAAAGATGTTTTAAAAAAACCTTTGACAAATATTACACTATCATCTAACAAATCATATTTTTTAAAATTATTTTTAACTTCATCTAACGATACTTTTAGTAATTCCCATTCATGTAATTTACTATCCATGTCTTCAACATATTTTATGTCAGGTGGAGGTAATCCTTCAAATGAATCTGCCACAAATACTTTTCTATTTAATTTGAAACATTTATTTAATCCTGCCATTAAAATAATTGCACCACCTCTCCAAACACCTGTTTCTATAAAATCTCCTTCTATATTATTTTTAGCTATTTCTTTTATACAATATTCAATGTTATTTTATCTTTTTCTTCCAATCATTGTATGAGCTCTTTTTGGGAAATAATGTCCATTATCAACAAGATATTTATCAGCAATTGTACCTAATTTACCAAAATCTTCATATCTTTGGGCTTGTAATATATGACTTCCATAGATGTTATCTAATAAGCATTCTTTTAACAATGTTAAATACATTTCTTTATCATCATTATTTGTCATGTTTTAATATATCATATTTTATTATTTTTTTTTTTAAATTAATACAACTTATAATTTTTTATAAAAACAAATATAATAATCATTTTTAAAATATTATTTTATAATACAGTATATATGGATGAACATGATCTTGTTATTACGACTTAGAAGGAGTGAAAAAAGCTTTAGAAAGTAAGAAATATGTTAAAGGATTAGCAATTGGTGGATTATGGGACGAGCTTGGAAATTTACAACTAAATTTTTTGATAGAAAATGGATTAAAAAAAAATGATACTTTATTAGATATTGGTTGTGGAGAATTGAGAGGTGGTGTTAAATTTGTTGATTATTTAATAAAATATAATTATTATGGTACAGATATTTCAGAAGATTTAATCAAAAAAGGTATAACTTACTTGGATGAACTTGGACTAAAAGATAAAGTTAATAACGGTAGTTTTATTGCTAATGGTAATTTTGATTTTAAAAAATTTAATATAAAGTTTAAATATGTTTTAGCACAATCAGTGTTTACACATTTAAAGATTAATAAATTAAAATTATGCCTTAAAAATTTGGAAACAATTATGGAAGATAATGGAAAGTTTTTCTGTACTTTTTTTATAAGTAAAGATAAACAATGTAATAAAATGAAACATCAAATGGGTAATGTTATAACATATTCTGATAAAGATCCATATCATCATCATTTAGATGATATTTTGGAATGTTGTGAAGGAACAAAGTGGACATTGAAATATATTGGTAATTGGAATCATCCAAAAGGTCAAAAGATGGTATTATTTTCATATAATAATATATAAATTTTAAAAAAGATATTGGTTATTAACATTATTTTTACACCAAATTATTAATGTTCCTTACTTTTTTAAAAATTATGATTTTACATAAAATTTATTTTGTAATATTTAAAATTAAGTAGATTACAATATTTTTAGATTATTTCATTTAAATCATTTATATCAATTTTATTGTTTTTGTGATTAATTATTTTCTTAATTGATAAACCATAATTATTTATAATTTTATTAAATAAATGTATTGTTTCTTTTTCATAACTTTTGGATTTCAAAATATAAACGTTTGTATTAGGTTTTAAGTATATTAAATTAACTAATACACTTCCCCATGTAATAATAATGGTATTACAATTTCTTAAATTATTTATTAGTGATTCATATGATGATTTTTCAGGGTTAAATATTTTAATATTATTTTTTGAAAAATAATCTTCTATTTCTTCCATATTATCTAAATGTCTATGAGAATGATTTGCATGATTTCTACTAATAAATATTTTATCATTTTTTATATAATTATCTTCAATTGAATTTAATATTTTTTTTGTTATATTTATTGGAAATTTATGAAATTGTTCATAATTATATTTATGTTTTATTATTGTTAAATTTTTTAATTTTAATAATGATATATCATTATATTTTTCTTCATATGGATTTAAATAGTTATTTTTAAATAAAATATTTGCAATTTTTTTATAATTATCACCTCCATATGGTAATTTATTATTTATTTCAGTAAATATTTTTTTATTTTTATCATATTTTTCTTGATAATCAGATAATGTGAACATTTCATCTTTAAAATGACCATATGTATCTGCCCATGATTCTATTGATAAATAATTTTCCCCAATATTAAAAATATTTTCATTTATATTAATTTTTTCATTAATGTAATCAATAATTTTACATAAATTTTTAATACAAACATCATTATTAATACTAATACATGTGAAATATTTAGAATCAAAAATAATTTTTTTATTTTTGTCAATAAAAAGATTTATTTTGTGATTACCATTTTGAAAATATACATAATATATTTCACTATTAGGATTTGTACTAAATACATTATATATACCTTTTTTAGAATATACACCCTCTTTATAGAAGATACTTGCTGTTTTAAGAATATTTACTGATTTTTTTTTACATGCTTCTATTAATATATTTTTATCTTTTTCAGACAAAGATCTACATAATATTGAATTACAAATATCATTCATTTTTATTATAATAATAATATTTTTTTATTTTTATTATTATAAAATATGAATAATAATATTAAATCTATGAATAAATTAGGATTAGGTCCAAAATATAATGATATAAGTTTTTTTTATTTTGGTCCAACATATAAGTTAATATCTCATTATAATATTTTTTATTTCTTTTTTTTTGTTATTAACAATAATCTATATATAAGTGATTATGATTTAGAATTTAATAAAGTTTATGATTTTTTTATTAACCCACATAAAAGAAACAAATTATTAATACAACAAGAAATTTTATCATACAAAAGTTTTGATACATTAGAAATAGATAAAGGAATTTTAATTAAAAATTTATATACAAATGCTGGTCATTCTTTTGGAAATATAACAAGAATAATTTATAAAATTTTTAATGAAACAAATGAAAATATTGATGATTTTAAAATAATTGTTCCTGAGGATTTATATAACTATAATTCTTTTTTGGTAAGTATTATATTTCTTTTTTTTAAAAAAGAGAAAATTGTTATTTTAAGGGAAAAAATAATATTGAAATGTAAAATATTATATAATTATAGCGATTTTTCTCACAAAAGATTCAAAGAAGTTGATTTTTTATTGAAAAAATTATCTAGTTATAATACGAATGAACAAAAATATCGTAATATTTTTTTAATAAAAAGTACAGAAACAATAAATACAAATATAAGAGGAACATTTGATAAAAAATATAAGGAATATATTGAAAATAAAGGATTTATTCATATTCATCCAGAAAATTATGGTATAATTGATTTATATAATATAATAAACAATTCGCAAAATATAATAATGTCGTGGGGTTGTAATTCTTATCTGAATAGTATTTTTGTAAACAAGAACAGTAATTTTTTACTGCTATGTCATGAAGATTATAAACATGAATATCATAGACATATTGTATCATCAAAAATATGTGAAACTAGTTGGTTTCCACAGAAATGTAATAAAAAAATATATATCCCCTATTTGAAAACTATTTTTGGAGAAAATGAAAAGAATTTAATAGACTTAAAAATCAATGAATTATTAGAATAAAATGGAAAACAACGCAATTTTTGGTTACACTGGTTTTGTTGGTAGTTATTTAACAAAGTTTTACAGATTTCAATATTTATATAACTCTTCGAATATAAAGGAATCAGTGAATAAAGAATTTAATATAATATATATATCATGTATACCAGCAGTAAAATGGTATGCGAACAAAAATCCAGAGGAAGATCAACAAGTTATTCAAAATCTTATTAAGATTTTTAAAACAATAGAAGCAGAAAAAGTTATTTTAATAAGTACAATTGATGTTTATGACAACATCAATAATTCTTCAAATGAAAAAACAAAAATAAATCACGAATTGAATCACACCTATGGAAAAAATAGATACTTATTTGAAAGAGAAATTCAGAATATTTTTGATGATGTTTATATTATAAGATTACCCGCTCTTTTTGGTAAAGATTTGAAAAAGAATATAATTTATGATTTATTAAACAATAATAATACTGAAAGAATTCCTGTAAATTCTAGTTTTCAATGGTATAATCTTGAATGGTTAAAAGATCATATTGAAGTCTGTTTAAGTAATAAATTAAAGGTATGTAATTTATTTACAGAACCACTTGAAACAAAAGAGATATTATCTTTGAAGTATTTTAAAGATTTTAATTTTAATAATAATCCAGCAAAAAGACTTGAGTATAATTGTAAAACAGTTAATAATAAATATTTCCAATCTGGTAAAAATGGATATATAATGAGCAAAGAAGAAGTTTTGTCGTCTTTGGGAAAATATTTACATAATGAATTTAATAAAACTAAATACAAATTATGTATTTCGAATATTTCAAACAATAGTTTGAACAATTTACAATACTATTCTTTGTTGAAACACTACGGAATTAATTTTATAGAAATTGCTCCAACAAAATTTGGGGAATGGAATGAATTATTTAAGTGTAATATTCTAGAAAAAGAGTTGAATATAATGAAAAAGTTTAATATTACTGGTTACTCTTTTCAAAGCATAACATATAAATTTACCAGTAATATTTTTGGAAATGAAAATGAAAGTAATAATTTATATAATCATTTAACAAAAGTTATTGATTTAGCATTAAAAAATAACATAAGAAATCTAGTATTTGGATGTCCAAGAAATAGAAAAGTATTGAATAAGGATTATAACAATGACAAAGTATTTATAGCTTTTTTTAAAAAGCTTGGAAAATATATTGGTGATAATAATTTGATGATATCTATTGAAAATAACAGCAAAAAATATAATTGTAATTATTTAAATACAATAAAAGAAGTAGGTGAAATAGTTATAAAAATTAATCATAAAAATATAAGAATGATGGTTGATATTGGTAATTGTATTATGGAAAATGATAATTTGAATGATATTTTAATATACAAAGATTTGATAAATCACATCCATATAAGTATGCCTTTTATGAAACAGTTTATTAGTTACAATAAAGAGGAGTATAATAAATTTATTGGATTATTAAGAAATATTGATTACAATAAAGTTATTTCACTTGAAATGCTTTCATCAGAAGAAAATGAACTTAGTAATATAAATAAAAGTTTGAATAATTTTGTTACAATTTTTCAATAAATTTTTTTATATGATTATCAAGTTCAAAAACAAAGCTTATTTTTCCACACCATACATTAAATATTTTATCAGAAACTAAAATATTTATATCTCTACTATCATTCTTTGATATATTTTTACATTTATATGACTCAAAATATCCATAATATTCGAATTTTTCCTTGAAATTAGGATAATATTCAATAATATTTTTCTCAAATAATTTAATCTTTTTATTCAAAGAATAGTTCGAATAGTTTTTTACAATATCCCAATCACCTTTAATAAGTGGTGTATGTTCAACATTTGTCAATGTATAAATATTATTTTTATAGTTATATAATGATGAGAATTTACCATCCATTATTGTCAAACAATCAAATGGGGTATCACCTATTTTTTTGTATAATAAGGTTAAACATTTTTCATAAATAACATTTTTATGTGATTGAATTTGATTGTATGTACAATTAAATAAAGCATCACATTCTAAGTCATTATTTATTAATATTTTATTACCAACTTTTGCGATGTTATCTACATGATAATTCATAATAAATTTTACTTTATTTTTAAATTTTTCTTTAAAATATTCTTTTGTTTTTTCAAAATCAACAAATCTTTCTTGAGTATTTAATATATTTCCATCAATGTTTTTGATAAAATTATTTTTAATGGTTTGAAAATGAATGTTTTGTTCTTTATACTTATTTATATAAGTATTATAATCAATATTTGATTTATTTGATATTATATAGTAATTTTTATCAATAATATTTGTCAAAAAATTATATTTTTCTATAAATTTATAGTAATATTTTTTACATTTTTTTAAAGTAATATCACATCTGGGATAGTGAAATCCAAGATGTAATCTATTTTGATTTTTATATGAAGATTCCTGAAAAATATTTTTATTTTGGTCAATTAATATTATATTTATATTTGGATAATTATCAATAATAAACTCAGCTATATAACAACCATACCATCCGGTACCAACAATTATTATATTTTTATACATATAATAATAGTTTATATTTATTTTATTCAACATTTATTAAATTATTCTCAATACAAAAAATGTATATTCTTCATAATTTTTTTCAGTAATTTACAAATGTAAAATAATATGTATTTTTTCTTTTAGCAATTTTTTAATACAAAATCATATATAAATAATATGTATTTTATATTAATACCTTTAAAACAACTTTTAATTTTTTTTAATTTTAATGCGAATGGTCATGTACCAATAAAAATTTCGTCATTTTTAAAATATTTATTATTGATATAGTCAAAATTTTGATCAGTTATTAATTTATCACAATCATTAAATGTTACTGGAATATCATATATTTTTTTTTCATTATTTACACCTTTGGAATTATTTTTAATTATTTTATGTTCACTCATATATATATATTATTTAATTATATATAAATTTTTTTGTAAAATTTAATTTTAGTGTTCATTTGAAAATTCCAAAGGTGTAAAATTAGTGGAGCCATAACATGATTATGAAAGGCAAATTCACAACTTTTTTTACTCATGGATAAAGCAATTTTTGGGAATTTAAATAATAAAAATAAAAATATAATATCAATATCATATTTCTTATTGATAATAACTTTATATAATGGTTTACATATTTCAACCATTGAATGATTATCATTTTCATTTAATTTACATCCAGCAAAGTATCCTTTACAAATATAATGATTTAAGCACTTATCAAAGTTATTTGGAATATTTATAGATTTTGAGTGATATTTAGTATCTAATCTATTTTTAATAAATGTAAATAGACAACAATCATTTTTTGATATTTCTATATTTTTTTTATTAGATTTGAATATTTCATCAAACTCAATTCTTGGTATTAAATTACATAAACTACCTTCTTTTGAAACATTATAAACATTTGTATTTTTATTTTGTAAATATTTATACCACCAATGTGATGAAAGTGCATGCATCATATGGCCTGTTTCTATTATATATCCACCTTTCATACCTATATTATTGAAATGATATGAATATCTATTAGTCCTTACATCTGGATGAGCAATATTATAGGCACCAAATATATAAATTTCTTTAATTCCCAAAAAATCCATAAACATTAAACATTGAGAATAATTATCTGTTGTTTTTGCATTAGTTATTGTATTTTCATTTAGTTGTTGATCAAATTTATATTTTTCATAATTAGAATAACCAATATAGTTAATTTTTTTTGTAAGATTAGTGTTTTTGCTATTTATAAAGATATGTGGTTTAAATTCTTTATTTCTGTTAATTTTATGATATTTTTTTGAACTGCCATCATTATTATAAACAATTAAAACATTATTTGATGGTATTTTAGTGTCCTTAATTCTTGTATCGAGAAATAGAATATTTGGATCACTTGGTAAAATATTATATGAATTTTTGTATGCTAATGTTATAAAATTACTGTTGTTAAATATTTCGCTAAATCTATTTTTATGTTCGTGTAAGTTTTGACCACACAAGAAAATTGCTCCTTTCTTATTAACCATTGAATTTTTAAGTGATAAAATACCATTTTTCTTATAAAGTTCTGATAAATTCATTTATAATTAATAATATTATTTTTATTAATAATTTATTTATTTTGTCATCAAGAATCTTTCAACTCTGAATTCAAATACATAATCTGGTTTAATTTTATTTATCATTTCATAACTATATATATTTTTAACCATATATATTTCATAAAACATTTCAAGATAAAGTTGTAAAATATTTGTTAGGAAACTATCATAAAAAATTAAAACTTTTTTTGTATCTCTTTTTTTCAAACATTCATTTTTTTTATACAATATACATTTTGATATAATATTCCATGTAAAAAAATCTCCAATATATTGATTTGTTATATTTACTAAATTATAATCAAGAATTTTGAAACAATTCCCATCTATTTTATATGTACAATATAACTGCTTTTTATTTTCAAAATAGTAATAGTTATCTTTTTTATCATTTATAATGGTTTTTTTTAGATTATCTGGCCATGTCATATCACCTATACCTAATCCTAAAGATGATAATTCAACATTTTCATTAACTTTTAACTTTTCTTTACTTGATATTATCTCAAATCCAAATAAAGAATTAATTTTTTTTATAAATTCTAAATAAACTGTATAGTTACCCTTAATGTTGATATGCGTATCTGTCTTATAATATCCATCATTTATACCATTTTCTTTTAATATGGATAAAACATCCATAAATTTATCTTTAAAATGATTTTTGTAAATATCAAAAAAAATTCTATTTAATTTTTTAGGAATATATTGATCATAATAAATTGATTTATCTGGATAAACTATTATTAAATAATTTTTAAAATTATAAATATTAGATAATTGACTATTTATATTATTCTTCTTTTCTAAAGGGATATTTGAAATAATATGATTTTTTAAACCTTTACCATTTAAAAATAAATAACCATTTTTACCAACCAAAACTTTACTCATTATATATCTATATAGTGATATATAATGTGTGAATTTAACTATTATGAATATATACAAAATTTATCAGAAAAAAATGTAATAATTATAATTACTGGAAATTGGGATGGTGGTTCATATAAGTGGATAAAAGATTTAAATATACTTGATAAGGAAAATGTTTATTTAATAAAAAACAGAAAAAATTTAATGAATACTGTAAAAGTTTCTCATAATTTAGGAAAAAATATTGTTGTTATATTACAATCATTTTTAAATACAAATATTGGTACAAATTGTTTATTTAGTTTAAAAAAAAATTTGGGGATTAAAATTATATTACCAATACATGATTGGTATTGGATAAATCCTCCATATACTAAAGATAATCTGGAAAATGTTCACTCTTTTTATTTAAATCTAAAAAAAGACAGTGTCCAAGAAATAACCAAACAAATATTTAATAAATCTGAAAGGGTAATTTGTCCAACATATTTTGTTCATGATATTCTTAAAAAATTATTTCCTCACTTAAATAACATATATATTTCAAATTGGATAGACATTAAAAAAAATGAGAAAAAGATTGAAAATAATTATATTTCAAATGATGCGATAAATATAGGCGTTCTTACAAATTTTATAGAGATTAAAGGTAAAGAATCAATAAATTATTTAAGACAGAACATTAAATATTATAATGGATACAAAATATATTATTCAATAGTTGGTGATACAATTAACAGATATGAAGATAATTATGAAAGTTTTTTGGATACAATACGCAGAAATAATATAAATGGACTTTTATATTTAAATAAATGGGGAGAAACATGGTGTTATTCTCTAACAAAAGGATTAAATAGTGGATTACCTATATTATATAATAACATTGGATCTTTTAAAGAAAGAATACCAAAAGATGATGAAAAATATATGATAAATATAAATGATGAAAGTGAGTATAATGATTTTAATAAATTAAAAAATAATTTTGAAAAGTTTCTCGATTACATAAT
>JGI10211J14876_10000106_pt1 | contig 30312 bp, 44 predicted proteins | sample Etolagsediment_FD_14876 | JGI IMG/M metagenome (IMG submission 14876)
AAATTCTGCCCTAGTTAAGTCGCAGGTGTCGGCGGTTTGTTCTTCTACCTCAACTACCATATCACCAGGCACGTCTATGCCCTCAAGCCTAGCAACCCGCAACACCAGCGATTCCAAGTTATGCTCTATTGTTGCGATCCGGTCGCGATTTTCCGCGCCGTGCTCCTTTAGTTCGTCGTGTAACGTCATGTCCCATAAGCCCCTTATTTAACTTGTAAATTCATTTTCTCGACCAATCTAGCCCCCGTTACTTGCTCGTCGTTTTTAAGCCTTTTCTTTACCGCAACCTTGTCAACCGCATACGTCGTTTTAATATATTCGGGTGGTATTAATGTTTCATCTTCGATCTCACAAACCTCAGATCTTCGCCAACTAAAACCCGCGATCCCGTCCGGGCCTAGCCAGTCGTTACCCTCACCCACGCAGAAGCCTATATACGCCTTCAGACGCGATGTTTTGTTTTTGAGTACCTCACCCCGCCTTTTTAATCTTTTCGCTTCCTCGTGCAAGCTAGCGGCCTCAGAATCGAAATTACGGATGGCACGCCAACAGTTTTCGAGCTTTTCATTAAGCTGAAGATCTAGCGCGGCTAATTCGGCGCGTAGATCCTCTTCGTCGAATTCGTCGCGGGCTTCTAGTACAGCGTTGATTGCGTCCACAATTTTATATAATTTCATGTTACCCCTGGGGTTATCCCTTATTAAATGGATTTGCTTCCCTAACACGCGCAGAACGCGCCTCAGAATTCTTTAAAGCGGTTTCAGTGCGTATGCCGAACGTGTGTTTACTGAGATACTTGACCGGAACCCAGCAATCATACCAAACTGTTTTACCCTGTGAGTCAGTGTTCTCTTTTAGGGCAATAAGCTTACTCCTGCCACCGATCCGCTTACATACTTTATTAAAGTGATCAGCTTTAGACGTTCCAAATCGGAAAAAGCCCTCGGAGCGATCCTGGTCACCAATAGTTAGAATTGTCTCGTGTTCACTCCGCATCGGCTACCTCTATAAATTGATATTTTTCAAACGCTTGAATGCGTTCAGCAGAACACCAACAGCCAGCGTCTTTATCAGCTATGCAGCCGAGGTCCTTAGCCGTCTTGTGTAGCTCTACAGCTTCCGCCGAATCAACGTTGGGCCAAGCGTACCTAAACGCCGTTCCGTTTTTCATAGCAGCGCGAGACTTTCTCTGTTGATCTTTCAACTGCTCTTCATACACCTTTCGTTCCTCCGACCCTTCCGGCGGTTCGGCGACGATACAGGCTCCGCTCGGCCGTTCCTTTGATTCGCCATAATCAGACGGCATTTCCTCAGTTGTATATAACCCATTTAATTCTTGGGGAAAAGCCTTTCTAAGCGCCATTGATTCGGCACACTTTAGGAGCATAACCCGTGGCATAGATTTCCAGTTGCCATAGTTTTTCCCGTACTCAACCAGATACGCTTCAGCCGTCGAAGGAAACCGCCGATCTTTTCGCCACACTTTGGCGCGAGCAAGCTTAAGTTTATCCCCTTCAAGCTCAATCTCCGTTTCGGTTCCATCGTACATTGGGTGAGCATTGGCAATCTGATAAAAGCCATTAATGCCCGTCATCATCTGTAGCGGACCGCCGCGTTCAGGCTTGATAAACCAAATTTCTTTTTTGTACGGATTTAGGCCGGTCGACTTACAATACTCAATAAACACTGAAAATTCCGCTTCTGTTGCTCCGGCGGCAACGGTATTTTTTAGCTTTTTAAGCGTCTCCGCGTTATATGTAAGCCCGGTCTGCTGTATTGTTGGTAGATTTTTTGACATTTTTCCCCTCTTGTTTCCATTCGTTCACATCACAAATTCGAGCAACGCCGGAATGTAAGTCAATTTCAACCTGACACTCCTCATTGTTCACGAAATATTTTTTCAGTAAATCTTTCAGCTCGGCTATAAAATGCTCTTTTAAAAGGAATAACTGATAGGTGGTGTCATACGGCTGGTCGATTAGAAATTGATACGCCATATCCTCAGCGGCTTTAATTACGGCCTGCTCGAAGCCGTCCGTGTCCAGTAAATTCATTTTGATAATCATGGCATCCCCCGTTTAAAAGTGTGGGCACCCCGCCCGGAATGCCCACAACTACCCGTCTTATCCTAACTGAACGCAACGGAAATCAGGCCCGTCGAAATCGCCACGAAAAAAAGCCCAATTCCCGCTAGCATAGATAGTATCACAGTTATAGTTTCGCGTATACTCATTTTTTCACCCGTTTGAATTTTAGTCCCCTAACAGCAGTTTCCTGCTCACGCACCTGCCAATAGCTTGATTTAATGTCCGGTGAAGCTTTGGTGTTGGTTATGAGTCCGTTAAGCCCTTGATTGTAAGCGCGTATACCCTCTGCATCTCCGGTGAGTAGCACGAAGCCCGTGTCTGAATCCTCAAACATTCGATGCGACATCACACCCGAACACCCAGAGCTTGCCAGCAGCGCAGCGAGTGCCGCGCCGTTAATCACAACTCGATGTTTCTTTTTCACAGCTTTTAAATGTTTCATAGTTTACCTTCCTCCGATAACAACCTTAAACCTATATAGTACCTATGTTAATTTGTATCCGCTTGTCATTGATACACGGCGGTGTGCAACTTCCGTCAACTATATGAAGATCACAATCGCCGTCACCGGCTGAAAAGTCGGCAATAACCAAACCCGTTGTATGTTGTACGTGATCGATTAGGCTTGCCATTAAATCTCGCAGCTCCTTCGGTGAAAGCTCGTCTGTGATTTCGCCGAATAGCGCGGTGATTCTATCCCTTCGTATGCTCATTTTTAAACCCCTCGTTAGTTAGTTAATTTTACCTCTTGACTCCAACTCTACGCCCATGTATATTGGCTGTCAAGAACAAAAAGAGAAAAAAGGAAAAATACAATGGTGTTTTATTCCAACATAGAATTAGCAGAATACCTTGGGTGTTCCCCATCTGCGATCACGCGCTGGCTCGCAAAGGGATTACCTCATGATTTTGATGGATTTAGGTACGTATATAAGTTAGACTCGGTTCTCGATTGGCTTGTTACGCAATCACCCCGCCTTCAAAGGTGGGTTAATTCGATTGCTAACAGGCCCGCCGATGGTAGATGATCCCGGCTCATACATTCTACTATTCAGAAAATTTCGCGACTGGCAGTGGTATACTGACACCAACACAAAAGCCCTCTTCCTACACTTCCTTATCGCCGCCAATTATAAAACAACATTTTGGAGAGAGGAAACCATTGAGAGGGGCCAGCTACTAACCGGCCTCAATTTACTACATACGCAAACGGGTTTAAGCGTGCAATCGATCCGCACTTCACTAAAAAAATTAGAAAAAACCGGAGAAATCAAGCGTCGAGCAACAAACGAGTTTTCGATAATAACTATCTGTAATTATGAAAAATATCACGGCGAAAATTCGGGGGCTAACAAGCAGATCAACAAACGAGCAACAAACGAGCAACAAACGACTAACAAACGACTAACAACATCTAATACCCTTAATACCCCTGATACCCCTAAAGCCCCTAAGAAGAAAAGGCGGGTTTTTGATCCATCGGGAAAAAAGAAGTATTTCGATCATGTATATTTAGATGAGAAACAACTGGAGAGCGTCAAACAGTATTACCAAAAGAAGGGCCTAACGTGGGCAGACTGTCAGGAAGCTATGCGCGAACTCGACCGGTGGTTTGACGATAATCCGAACAAGCGTAAAACGCGGGTTGATGACGCTAAGGCGCTTAAGGGCTGGCCCCTCGACAAAGCGATACGGCGCAAAAAAGATATGTTGCAACTAGAGCGGCAAGAAATGTATAATTATCAAGCAGGGAGGAAAAAAATATGAGCAGATTAGATTCGGTCTTACCAAACAACCTAAAAATCAGTGAAGCACCAAACCTAGAGGAGCTAGAGCGCGATGCAGAGGCTAGAGGAATAAGCTTGCGCGAAAGAATGTGCCTCGAACTTAAAGAACAATACAAGGCCATATCCGGCGAAGGAACGCGAGGGGAAACGGTTTGGTTGTGTATGAATCCGGCAATTATGTCTTATCAGTGTTGGCTTGGAAAAAGAGTAATCAAACGACTGCTACCTAAACAGGTTGCTGTAGGCCGTGAGGTTACCCGCATGGCAGTAAAAAACGACTTATGGGGATAATGGAGCTACTGAAGAACGATAGCACCGGATATTACGATTTATACATCGGTGACATACTGGTGTGCTCTTTCGAAACGGAAGGAAAGGCACATTTTTTCGGCGATTGGTTTGCGGAAAAACTGGGAAGGCCAACAAGTATCGAAAGCAGCGCGGAACTTTACGGCCTTAACCACGCACTAGAAAACGCAGAGCGCCGGGTATTAAAGCACGCGCTAAAACTTGCTAAAGGTAATCAGGCACGGGCAGCCAGGTTGCTGCAGATTAACAGGACAACTTTTATTTGCAAGGCTAAACGATTAGGCTTAGATCCAGCGGAGTTACTTAGGTGATAGAACTAGCGGACGCGATCATAATTTGGTTATGCTTTGTTGTGGGTATAATAATTTTCACTTTACTAAAGGGGACGGGGTGAGCGGGCAAGCTTGTTGGAATTGTGTTTATTGGCGTGGCGCGGGGTTGGCGGTTTACGGGGATTGTTTGAGGTATCCACCAACACCACTCACAAACATAACGTACACCGAACCCGGCGACGAGGATTACCCGACCGATGAATTAAGCTATGTGCGACCAGTCACGGGCCGGACTAGTTGGTGCGGTGAGCATAAACGGAAAAAGGGGCAATGAACAACTTCGCGATGTTTTTAATAGCGGCGGCATTCATGTTTATTGCGGGATGCTTAGGTGAAGCAATGGCGGAACGGCGTATGCGCCAATTAACAATTGATGCAGGTTGCGGTTACTACGAAGCAAAAACGGGTAAATTTAAATTCGGGAGGTTAAATGACTGATCCAGAACTGATTGCCGGAATATTGGCGGGTGAAGCAGGCTACTTTCACACGTTGTTTATGCGCTATGAAAAGTTAGCCTACGGGATAGCATGGAAGTATCTGAATCAGGAAGCCGATGTACACGACGCAACCCAAGCGGCATGGTGTAGGGTTTATACAAAATTAAACACACTAAAAAACGCCAAGCAATTTAAGACCTGGTTTTATTCAATAGTTGCTAATGAATGCTTAATGCTACTTAGAAAAACATATCGGAAAAAAGAGGTGTTTTTTACCGATATACGAAAGCTCTTGTGTCACGAAGCAAATGAGGATGAGTACCTAGATGATTTAATGAAAACGGACGATCCAACAAAAGAGCTTGAGGATCGAGAGCGTGTTAGGCTCGCAACCAAAGCACTTGCGCACATAAAAGAAGAGCACCAACTACCACTTTTTTTGCACGGGTGGTTGAATATTAAAAATGAAGATATTGGAGTAATTATTAATCGGACAACTGAGGGCGCAAAAAGCCGGATATATCGCGGTCGGCGTGAGTTAAGGGATATTATGGAACGCTAAAAATGAAATACATGCCGAAATTTAAGGCGCGTACAGACGCGAACCATAAGGAGCATATCCACACACTGAAAAAGGCTGGATATTCGGTGGTAGACTTATCCCGCGTGGGTGGCGGTTGCCCCGATCTGCTAGTTGGTAAAAACGGACATTGCTGGCTCGTAGAGGCAAAAACCGAGAGTGGAAAAATATCACCCAAACAGGACGAATTTGCAAATAATTGGCGCGGTGGGCCTATCTATGTATCAAGAGATCCATCGTGGGCACTTGTTGCACTTGAGATAAAGTTAAAAACGCTATGAAACGAGGCCGGGTTGTTAATAATATCGGTGATGGGGCAGGAATGCCAGAGGAAAACCTCTGCTCCGCAATCGTTATGAGGGCGCTCCAGGACGCGCTTTGTCCTGGTACAGCAACAACCGATACAGCGAGCAACTGCACTCGAAATACAAAAATTAGCCAGTGTAATTGGATTATGGCTAGAGTTATAGAGCCAGCGCCCCCGTTTTCGTGTCGCTGGTGTTTAGAGCAGATCAGCGAATGTCCTGCTCGAAGGCATCATGAACTAAAGTTAAAAGTACTTAAAGAGAGTGGATTATATGGAAAAGAAAAAAAATAGCTGGGAAGATCGGCCAATTTGTTCAACTGAAATCGACGACTACACAGAAAGGGCGGTAAAAATCGACCCCGCAAGCGTTACGGCTAAGGATGTTCTGGCACTACAGGACGCATATGCAGAAATCGCCGAGTTAAAAGATAAAATCTTCGACCTGGAAAACGGACTAATCCAGGAAAAAGAGCGCCGAGAACAGGCGGAGGAACAGTCTGAGGCACTGCTAGAAACACAGCTGGAAGACCGGGATTTCTATCGTAGGCTAATGCATGGCCTGTGTGATGCGCTTATTGATGGCCGGTTCGAATAACTTGACAAATAAAAAAGTATGGTATAATGGGAGGTAGGAAGCGCGGACTAAGCATATATGTTCTATTCCTTAGGTGAGTTAATGTCATGGTATAACACTCACAACCCCGCAAGGCAGCGATTTTTCAATCTTTTCGAGCCAGAATCAGGCTCGAATAGCTACGCATCAGACTTTTCAGGTGATTCAGAATCGGATATTTGGGCTTCAATAACGTGGGCAATTAAGAGAGCTTTACGCGGAAGATCGTACCTAGAGGCTAGATCGTGGGCCCTTCGTAACCTAAATGAAACAGCGTTTCAGTATTCTATTGAAGAAATTGCGTGCGATTTGCAAAAAACACCAAAAAAAATTAGTCGATGGATTAGACAAATAGATCGGGACTTAGAACGCGAATGTATACGACGCGAATTACTACCCGCAGAAGATATTGTAAAAACGACCCAACTTTCGACTTAAAACGGAGTTTTGGCGGGTGACTCCCCCCGATACCCGCCGATTTTTCAACATACACAAACCTTCCTTCACATTCGGTTTTAGGTAGGTTTTCAGCCGCCGGGTGAATCGCTTCCAGACCCGGCGGCATTCTTATCAAGTAACCACACGGAATTAGGGAATATAAAAAATGGCGCAACATAAACCGACAGAACAAAGCCGGTTGCGCGTTATGTGTGATGCCATTGCGGGCTTTACGCAGAACCAGATTGCAGACCGCATGGGCATCAGCGATGATACTCTAAGAAAATACTACAGAGAAGAGCTGGACAGTGGTGTGAAAAGCATCGTTTCGGAGGCGGTTAGCGTTGTGGTCCAAGAAATGAGAGACGGCGACCGGACTAGCGCATTCTTTATTCTAAAGTGCAAAGGGCGGTGGAGAGAGACAGACACACTAGAACAGGGCGTTACGGCTCTTAAGCGCTTTTTAGTCGAGGAAATACCACAAGGCGAAGAAGAAACCCCAGGGGAATTTGACACCGAAACAGAGCGAGATTGACGAACATACGTCCATCATTAAAGAACATTGGTGGGTTACGCGGGCTAAGGCTGACTTTAATGCGAACCTAATCGCAGTAACGGCAGGGCTAGGCTCCGGTAAAACGCACGGGGCTATACAGTGGTGCTACGACAGAACGGTATTAAATAACAAGTCGCCGTTTAGCTTCTATATGATGCCCATATACGAGCTGCTACACAACACGGCGATACCAGTAACACGCAAGGTTTTAGGCTCATACGGTCTAATTGAGGGCACAGATTACACAATTCTCAAAAGCCCTTTTCCTAAGTGTATATTCAATGCTACCAAGCAAGAGCTGCACTACATCTCAGGGAATAGGCCGGAAAAGATTAAGTCAGTACAGTACAGTCATGGCGTTGTAGATGAGCCCGGCGTAACGGACGAAGAATCATACAAGCGGGTGAGGGAGAGAACCCGTGACATGACGGCGGTGGTCAATCAGATAATCCTACCCGGAACGCCGGAGGGGATAAATTGGTTTGCAGATGAATTTGACAGTGATACGGGTGAAGGATGGGATCGCTCAAGGGATCGCGACCACACGCTAATACGGCAGGTTGAGGACGGTTCAACCGTAAGGCTCAGGCGCTTTCGGCTTACAACATACGACAATCAGATATACTTGCCGCCGGGATATATCAGCAGCTTGCTGGATACGCACCGGGACAACCAAGCGTATATCGATTCATATGTTTTTGGCCGATTTGTACCACTTGTAACCGGTAACTGCTATGGCAACTATAAGCCACAGAAGCACAAGATCCCGAATCTGGAGCCGTCACCATACCGAGATATTTATCTCACATGGGATTTTAATGCCTCACCACTAACCTGGATTAGTGTTCAGGAATTTCCCTTTACAGACCCGAAAACACGAACATTGAAGTACGTGGCGATTCACGAGGCAAGTAAAGACGCGAGTCTAATCGACGATGCCTGTGTGGAGTTTAGAATCAAACACCCGGTAGAGCTGTTTAAGGACACACCAATCTTGCTCTATGGTGATAGTAGTGGACACGCGGAAAGCCATAAGTCGAGCAGAACGGACTATGAATCAATTCGGTTCTACTTAGGTAAAATGGGCTATCGAAATATTTCGGTTAATGCATTACGCTTTAACCCACTCGAGACTGAAACGGTTCAGGCTCTAAACACACTTTTCCTTAAGGATGAGATGATGGTCTGCGAGAGAACTAGACTTCTACAGCGCAGTCTATCAGCAACCAGATGGAAGGATGGTGTTCGTAAGATTGATAAGCCAGCAGGTGAGGATTGGACGCATCCAGGTGATGCACTGAAGTATCTAGCGTATGCAAGACAAGTGGGCGCAAGCCGTAATGTGACGAGTAGGAATTTATGAACGAACAAGAAAAAGACGAACTAGAGGCATTGTGTATAGATGCCCTAAGGGAATGTTTCATTCGGGCCTGGAGTGATGCTCGTACAGAGAGAGCAAAAAGAGCATTTAGGGAAAACCTATCACCTTGGGCGAAGGAGCTACCTAGTTTTCAGGATTTAGACGATGCCAGTTGAAGCAACGTTTGCACTAACAACAGTAGCACACACATCGATAGGGGCGGCCTATGCGCTTGCGGTTGAGTTGCCAAGGGATTGCGCGGGCCTTGTGTTTGATAACCAAACGGACGGCGACGTGCAACCAGCAACGAATGATTCAACGGCAGACATACCACCACTACAATCAAACCAGGTAATCTCAGTCGATCTAGCAGCTATGAACCTACACACAAACGCAAGTATATACCTTAAGGATGGCACAAGCGCACCCACAAGCGGTAATTTCTATATTTGGTCAATGCGTAAATGAGCATCTATTTTAGCCGCCCCCAGGACTTATCCGGCTATGTGCCATATACCGGGGCTACCGCCGATGTTGATATTGGCTCACAGCGGTATTTTGGTAGAGGTTATTTGGCCATTGACGACGCCGTCCCGGCATTTAGCGCCTATGACTCCACATATACGTGGGGTTTCGATTTTTATGCCACACCAACAAATGGTGTGTTTGCGGGCACCGGTGGCTTAATATTTCAAACCGCCACAAACCCTATAGTTGAATTTAGCAGCTCCGTTGCCGGCCAGGAAAACGGCATACAATTTGAGTCAAACGGTTGGGACGGTCAGTTAATATTTAAATACGACAACCCTCTAGGGCGAAGGCGTTTTGATTTCAGTCATGATGTTGATATTACCGGTGACATTCTGGCTTCTGGTACTGGCACCTTTGGCGGCGGCGGAGCTGGTCAATCAGCAATTCAAAGCGGCCTGGTAGTTAATGAGGCAGGCGGTGCGACGGGAGACGACGACTTTAGGGCGGAGACCAATACCAACGCAAGCGCGCTTGTAGTTGATGCATCGGCGGAGGAAGTAAAGATAGGTGCGGAGCTGGTATACACGCCTTCCGCCACTCAGAGCATAACGGCTACTTCAGATGCAATCTCAGCTAATGCTACAATGATAGTGCTTAATCCATCGTCTAATTTAACCCTAGTATCCACACCAACAATCGCCAATGGTACCACTGGACAGATACTTTATATCACCTGCGGTAATGCAGAGGTCAATACGGTTACCCTACAAGATCAGGATACGCTTGCCAGTAGTAACCTACAGCTAGGCGGCGCAACTCGCAGCATAAAGGGCAGGGATGTTTTACAACTTTTATTTGACGGAACCAACTGGCTAGAGGTTTCGTATTCGCAAAATAGCAACTAATGGGCACCAGAAAAGAGTCATCAATATACGAGTTTGAAAACGGGCTAAACGTAGAAGACGGTTGCACAACGATCCGTAAGGATGGGAGTAATAATCTTGAGTTTTATGATTCAGTAACCGGCACTAAAACATTAGCGGACGTGTCGGCAGCGGACGTTGTGGGGCCGGGTTCTTCAACTAATAACACAGTGGTGCGCTGGGACGGCGCGGCGGGCACTGCCATACAGGGTAGTAATGTAACGATAGATGATTCCGGTAATATGGGTGTTCCGGGAGGTGTTTCCTCATGCGGTAGCGTTTATGGTTATAGCGGCGTATCATCGGGCGACTATATGTGTGCCCCTTATGATATTTGTTCGAGTTCTGGCAGTATATGTGCCTACTGTAATGTTTATGCAAGTTGTGGCTGTGTGTGTGCTTACTACGGGTTTTACTGTAGTGGTTATGGCGGCGGTACGAATAGTTTTTTAACCGGTGATGGTAGGACGGCGTATTTTTGTGGTGGTATATTTTATTATGCATGTTAAATTAATATGAGTATTGTAATTAATAAAAAGGTAAGAGGCGACGTAGATCCCAAAAGGGTATTATGGGAAATAGAGGAAACTCGGACAGACACAGCTACCTATGCAATATCAATTGAGCACCTAGAAAAGGCTCGTGCCGACTTTCAAGCTAAGATAAGCGAGATAAACGAGAAAATAGCCGAAATAGAGAAAGGGTGATGCACGAAGTCACAGTATGCATTCCAACCTTCAACGGTTCGGATACTATTCAGAAGTGCTTAAAGTCCGTCCAGATTCAGGGTGTTAATGCCCGTATAATTGTGATGGACAACGGAAGCACGGACGGCACACTAGAGATGCTCCAATCCGCCGTTAAGAATGGTTGGTATGGTAATCATGACATAGAGGTACATGCAGGCGGTAGGGTTCCGGGTGGTAGGCCAGAGAATATAAAGCATGTTCGCTCTAAGTTAGCCGAACTAGTTGAAACCAAGTTTGTTCTTTGGTTAGATGATGATATAAAACTCCCGCCATTTGCTCTAAAGCTAATGATGGAAATGGCGGACGTTATGCCTAAGCTTGGTTGTGTTGGTCTACACTACCAGCCCTTCAATGGTCATATGGCAGTAGGTGCAACGCTAATGCAGGCCGGGGTGGCAAAACAACTCACTTGGGACTATAAGCCGGGCCAACCGTGCGAGTGCAATCAAGCGATAGAAGACATTAAAAAACTAGGCTATGAAGTGCAATATATGAATAAGATAACCGCCTTAGATTTGGATTATGTATAATGCCTAGAGTGCTAACAGTTGAGAAACCAAAACTAAAGACCGTATCGGAAATAAAATCTAGGCTACAAGAAAGGCGTGTATACGTAGATTCAGAGCTTGAGCATATAAAAGCCGAGCGGGCAGAACGGTTAGAAAGACTTATTCCGGAAGGTTTGGTACGGGAGCTGGAGGTTGAGGCAGAAATATTAGAGCAACTAGAGGCAGAAATTGAGTAATGGCCACGTTTACCTTTAGTATCAGCGCAACTAAGATTGATGTACTTTCCGGCACGGGCACACTTGCGCAGCTTTATACCGATGCTATAGCGGCGAGTGCCGGTTGCATGACCAATCCATCCGGCACCACTTATCAAGTTGAGGGAAATCGGGAACTCGAATTATCAAGTGGTGTAACCCTTAATGTGGAGACGGGTGATAAATTACAGTGGAACCTAACGGCTAATAAATATCCCACTTTTGGGGTTGCCGCCGGTTCTACACTTAATCTTGCAGCGGGTTGTACAATTAGCGGCGACACCACAACACCAGCCAGTCATCTTTCTTATTGGTATTGGCACGGCACAATACAGATTAGCGGCACCGAGGAGAATCCGGTCATCCTAGAGAATTACCGGTCGATTTATCTAGGTACATATGACACAACCCCTATGACCTGGACGTATGTAACGCTTAGGGAAAACGCCTATGCAAGCGGGTATTTTGTATATTTTTATGGCAACTCTACAACTGGTTTTGACGGAACACAAGTAGCACACTCATTTACAAATATTACCGTTTCAGACACGAGGGGCTATGGTATTATCTCTTTTTTATACGGGGATTACTCCGCATGGACAATAGAAGATTGGACGGTAGACGGAATAGAGGAATTAAACTTTAACTACAATCACGCACTAAAGCTTAAGGGGTGGGAGATAAAAAACACGGCTGATTATATAAGGCTATATAATGTCGGTTCCGCACTAGAATCCGCTAAGATTAATTCTTCTAAGGCCCGTGACTTCGAGGCAAACGGTCATAATCAGCCAATGGTAATGTTTGAGGAGTGTACTTTTGACAACCTTGATAGTGGTGTTTATAACTTCCTGGCTTATTGTGGGGGGCATTGTTTGGTTAAGGGTTGCACATTTAAAAATGCCAGTAGCGGACTTTTTGCCCTTGATACCATCATTCGTTTATACGGCACCCAAACTTATACATCCGTTACAACCGAAAAAAGCTGGAACGGTGGAGGAACATACCTGCATTCTCGCAAGCTGGACATAACCGTAACAGATGGCACAGACCCAATTGAAAATGCAACGGTTAGAATACGAACTAAGCTGGAGAAGACGGTATCGGGCAGGGATTACCCCTATGAGGAATACTCGTTTCTCACAGACGAGAATGGTCAGGTTAAGGGTATGGTAGAAGACCCTATTTACCTAACAGAAAAAGAAGAGTCTTCAGCGAATAATTTTATAAACTGGTCCTTAACAGAAGATTACACAGAGAAAATAACTAACGGCGACTTTGAAGGCGGCATTACGGGCTGGACGCAACAGCCGGCTGACGGAATGATTACATGGGTACCGGCTAATGGAAACCCCAAAAATAGCATACAACTACAACAGGGGCCGGGCACATCTGATTATATACACGCCTATCAAACACTAACTTTAACTCCTGGTATACAGTACGATTATGCATTTGAGATAGTAGCGGCCACTAATCCGGCGTATGCACGCTTTAAGATAGGCTCTACCGCGCCGATTGAGGGCTCTTATTACGCGGGCGACATAATAAATGATAATTCTAATGCGGTAGGTGTGCATACCGGAACATTTACTCCATCAGTTGATACTGTGTATTTTGTACTTGAGGACAGTAACGCAGCAAACGGCTCAACTAATTATGCGGGGCTGAGCGTTAATGCAACGGCCAATGAGTTTGACGATATGGTGCATATCATTGAGGTCTCTAAAACCGGCTATACACTGGATTCTCAAGAGATAGCAATGGATCAGGACAGGTCGATTGAGGTAGTGCTAACCACAAACCCAGCTGACCAAACAACAATTTACGACGCAACCTTTTATGATTGCAATCTGTATTAAAATAGATTTTAATTTTCGGAGTTTTCGAGTATGACTTTCAAAAAAGCATTGAGTTATGAGCCGTCTTCATTGGTAGCGGCAGCATATCAGAGCACTACTAACCAAGCTTATGGCAACTTGGATAATATCGCAGCACTTGCGGGCTATGCCGGGACGGGCACCTGGACGGGTAACGGGAACGCAATCTTTCGTTATTCCACAGCACTCGACCAAAAGGATGCAGACGCCAATTGGTTTGAGGCCGTATCAACTATAACACTCACATCTAGTACCGTAAGCCTTGGCTATCTAAGCGACGGTAAGGGTAGTGTAACGGACGGTAACCCCGTACCTCCGCTTCCATATGGCCGCGCACAGATAGAAATTCAATCAACCGATGCGGGCGGTCTACAAATTGACGACCTTATTTGCTCAATTTTAGGTGACTTTAAATAATGCCGGAAAATAAATTCAGTACACACCCGGATTACGATGTTAAGCGGGATGACTGGCAGACCTATCAGGCATTACATCAAGGCCGCCACGATACCCTATCAAGCGCAAATTACCTTTGGCGGCATGAGTTTGAAGAGAACTTAGCAAAGGGCGGCGGTAAGCTTAGGCAGATTCGAGAGCAGCGCACGCGGTATGTGAACCTAATTACACCGATTGTAAATAGCTTTGTTGCTCTGATATTTAAAACCGACCCAGACCTTGAGGAAGTTAGGAAGGTTTTAGATGAAGAGGAAATAGCCGATTTTGACGGCAACGGAACTAATCTGATTAACTTCCTGCGTAATGAGGTTGCGTTTAATTATTTCCTCTATGGCAAGCCGATCGTTCAGGTGGATACCATGCCTATGAAGGCAAACAGCCGGGGTGAAGAGATTGCAGCCGGGTTAAGGCCCTTTGCTGATATTTGGAGCCCATTAGATCTAAAAGATTGGCAGATTGAGACTATAGACCCCAAAAGAAAGGGGAAGTACAACGCCATGCGCTTCGAGTACACTATCATAGAGGACAGGGGGGGCTTAATGGAAGCGCCTGTACAGCGGCGCTATAGCACAATTATAGAATCAGACGGAACTACCGTTACAGCGCAGCATTATGCAGGCGAGCTAATAAGCCGCTATGCGGCAATGGACGAAGCCGAGGCAGTCTGGACACCATCAGGAGAAGCTCACGTTATCGAGGGGCAATCTGAAATCCCGGTAGTACTGGACAATATCGAAAGCTGGATCAAGGCGGTTTCACCGGTCGCACTACTTAGGCACAATACTCAAAGCTCACTTGATAACGGTCTGCTGTATCAAGCTCACCAAAGGTTAGTTGGCATCGGTGAGTTTAAAGAGGGTGACGCTGTTATAATGAATGAGGCTGGTATTATGTTTCTACCAGAGGGTAGCACATTGGAGACTATCCAGCCCTCAGACCCATCTGCATTAGAGCGAAGATTAAACGCGCTAACAGCGAGAATGTTTCAGATAGCATTTAGCCGGGTACGTTTAATTCCAAGCGATAGCAAGGAAACACAGGCCGCAGACGCGCAACAAGAGGAAGATAAACTTTTAGTTGCGCAGCTCAGAGCAGCTAGTAAAGACTTATCTGATAACTTCACACAGATTATAAAAGTGTTTGCAGAGCTTAAGGGGCAGACTTTTGACGGGCGCATAGAGCTAGATGACAATATCACAAGTGAAGATATTACGCAGCAGATAGTAACACTACAGGCGCATTGGGATGAAATCGTTAAATATCCAGAATGGCGAAAGGCAATTAATAAAAAGCTTGCCATGCAGATGCACCTTGATGAGATTGAGGACATTACAAACGAGATTGACGAAGGGCCGAAAGAGGCCGCGTCAATGAGTCAGGATAGACTCTCAGGAATTACGAGCGCATTAGATGCCGGATGATAGTGTCAGTAAGCGAGCAAAAGACCGTGATAGGGAAATAGAGTTATTTACTACCAAGCTAAAAGCCTTCCTGGATACTCGACTTGCAAAGATTCTTAATCGGGTAAGAATAGGTGATATACCGGCGCTAGAAGCCGCGTCACAGCTTGGCGGTATTCTACAAGGCATGAAAGATTTGGGGTTAGATGCTCAGTTAGCGGAGCTGGATAACATCTACACCAAAGAGCTGTTAGCTGTAAAATCAGAGCTGGACGCACTCAGCACAGCAACCGGCCTAGGTACGCTAGTGTTTAGTGATGCTGATAAATCCGTGGTAGAAGCTCTGATAAGCGCCGATTACTCCCAGATAGAGGGTAAGATAGGGGCATATATAACCGACGTTAAGGCGGCGGTATTTCGCTCTGTGGTTGCACAGGACGCGCCGGATTACGATGCTGTTATAGAACGGTTTGGGCCACGCATGGCGGCGAATATGGAAACCGAGCTTAGGACGGGCCTTAGCGCATTCAATCAGACCGTAACGAATCATAAGCTTGAGCAGTCAGGCATTGAATACGTTGAATACTTGGGGCCCGACGATAAGGTTACTAGGGATTTTTGCAGAAACCTCTTGCACAAGGGCGGTATCTTTAAGCTTTCAGAAGTAAAGAGAATGCAGAACGACCAGGGCACCGATGCATATATTTATCGTGGCGGCTATAACTGCAGGCACCAATGGCGCGGCCTCGATAGCGATACAGCTAAAAGTAGGCTTAGTAAGTAATGGGCGTTACCTATAAGGCAAATTTTAACGCTAATTCACTTAGAAAAAAAACCGGGTTTGGCGACCACAGGAAATTTAAGGCTACTGTAGAAAAAGCGCTTGCCCCTACGGTTACAAAGATGATTAAGCGCATCCGGCGCGGGCAGGGTATAGACGGGCCATTGAAGAGACTAAGTGCACTGTACGCAGATTATAAACAGGCGGTTGGGCGTAGGCCGATACCAGATAGAACGTTAACGGGCGCATTACTGCAGGCGATACACGAAAAGTATCAGAACAGGGGTTGTAGCGTAGAGGGAACAGTTTTCTTTACGGACAGCACACACCCACTAGCCCCAAAAAGAGCCGGTGGTGGGCGGTATAGCGGAAATAATAAGCGAACAACTATCCACGCCGTTGCTAGAGCAATGCAGGACAAACAACACTTTTTCGGATTTCGCAAACACGAACGTGATTCGTTCGTAAGTCTATTAAGAAAATATTTAAGGGTAAAATGACAGACACAGACAAAATCGTACCTTTCGACGAGCATCAACAAGTGGTTGAAAAACTCGATAAGACCACAGCTAGGGCACAGCGGTTCGAAGGCAAGCTAACCGACCTGGAAAGACAGCTTGAGCAATTCAAGGGTGTTGACCTTGAGGGACTAAAGGCCGCTAAGGAAGAGCTTGAAATTCTACGTAAACAGCAAGCTACTAAAAGCCCGGACGATTTAGAGGCTTGGAAAAAGGAAGAGGCCGAAAAGATTAAGAATAAAGTATTAAGCCAAACCCAATCTGAGATCGAGCGACTTAGCACAGAGCTTGCAACTAAAGACCAAATTCTAACGGAACTAACGGTTGTCGATAAGGTAACTAACGAAATTGGGGAGAACTTCAATTCGGATGTAATGCCCTTTGTAAAAGATATTATTAGAAAGCGAGTTAAAAAGAACGAAGACGGCGAATACGTAGTTTTAACCGAAGACGGCGAACCAATGTATGTTAGCGGAAAACCCGCAACGCCTCAAAACTTAGTAGACGAAATCGGCAGCAAACACGCATCATTCCTTAAGCGCCAGGTATCGAGCGGTAGCAAGATGAATGGCACTAGAACAGAGACAATTTTCGGCGGTGATAAGGTGGCAGCTTATGCCAAGATGACACCAGAACAGCGAAAGGCAAACCTATCACGCGACGAACGAGGCAAGCTTGCAAGCGAATTACTCAAGCAGGCTAGTCCAAAATAACCAGATTTAAGAATTTTTAGGAGTAGAAACAAATGGCAATAGTTAATGATGCCGAGGGCCTATACAGCATCAACGCACTTGGTTTGCAGGGCGCAACTAAATATATTGGAACCTCTGCAAATGTCGCAGCTTTTAATGCGAACGATGGCTCAGCGGTAACCTTTTCATTCACTAACTACAGTATTAACTCAGATACCAGCGTAGTTGCAATTAATTCGGCGGAATCAAACGCCTCTGATATTGCAGCTTGCTTATCTCAGCTAATCACAGAGTTAGCAAACCAGGGAATCGTAACGATTTCCTACGACGGGACATAAACAAACACAGATTTAATAAATTTTAGGAGTTATTTCAAATGGCTAACGAAACCGAAGTTAGTAATTTTGCACTAACAACCGATGTTATATCGGATGCAATTTCCCCGGCGTTAGTTCAAGCGCCGGTTGTGGCACCACATATCTATTATGAGGCCCTTCCGGCAGGAACAAACGTTAAATTGTGGCGCAAGGCCGCAAGTGTAACCGCTGCAGAAATCAATGAGTCTGCGATCGTTACACCCCAAGAACCTAGCGAGTCTACCGTAACCGCTACGGTCGTTAAGCTTGGCGGAACCATCTTACTGACCGTTGAAGCTCAGAGAGTTGGAGCTTCACAGGGTGATATGGTTAGGTTACTTGCCGAGGCTATTGGGCGCGATTGGGACGATGAAATCATCGCCCTTTTTGCTTCAATCAGCAATCAGGTAACCGCGACCACTACGCTAACAATCAATGACGTACTTGAGGCAGCTTATAATGTTCGCGCTAATACAGCGGGCGTATCAAGCGGGCCGCTCGTGGGCGTGTTTGATTATAAGGGTATTCACGAGATTCAGAAAGAGCTTACCGGTTCTACCGCAGCACACCTTTCAAATGCTAGTGAAATTTCCTTACTGCAGGGCGTAGGAGCAAACGGCTATGTAGGTGAGAAATCCGGTGTATATTTCTACCAGACCGACGGCCTACCTACCAGTGGTTCTGATGACAATGCATTAGTATATGACCCGGCAATCACCTTTGGCGGAATGATTTCTCCAAGCGTTGAGACTCGGATCAACTTTATCGGCGGTGAAGGCCCCACACGAGGCTTTGCTGACTCGATTAATGCGTGGATATTCTGTGATGTTATCGAATGGAATGACGGCGCAGGATGCGGAATATTGTCCGACAGCTAGAAGTAATTAAACATAGGGGGCGAAGTTAGCCCCCGCACTTTTTGAGGAAACATGGCGACCTATTACGACACAAGACCCAATTCAGCAGATTTAACACTTTATCAAGAATTATTTGAGGAACATAAATCAAAGCCAAGGGTACACAAAAACCCCTGGATATTGTTTGGATTTATAGCAACAGACAGGACGGGCGGGCAGACCCGCTACACACCGAAGCTATTCAAGCTCAATTGTGGTTTAACGCACGGCGGAGCGCACGATTTAGACAGATACCTAAAGAGAGGGTTTGTCGTTCTAGATTATTTCCTACCGAGGCCGGAGCAAGTGCCAGGCCCGCAGGAAATCGGCGACTTCATTATAGAGCACGGCTGGAAACAGGAGTATAAAGACCCGCGCCATATGCGTAAAGTTGAGGAACTTAGGCAGGCGATTAAGCTCGCGCAAGGTGAGGCCGGTGTTGTATTCGAGGCTAACGAGGCCCTAAACAGCGAGCGCAAGCTAAGGCTTGAGTTAGAGGAAAAATACGAAAAGATGGCCGCTAAGCTCGAATCTGAGTTAGGCGATTTAAAAAGCCGGGTTGACGATAAGAAGCAAAAAGAGTCACTCCAAAAGAAGATAACACGTAAGAAAGATTTAAAGGAAAGGTCAGATGCCAAATGAGGGTTTTGTATTCCCTGCAGGGATAAAGAAAATTAGACGGCACATTCCAAAAGAGCCGCAGACCTCGCGAGAGATGCTTAAACAGCAGCTTGCAGAGCGACCAGAATCGGGACTTATGGAACGGGCTGAGAGATTGCCACGGGATGAAAAAGCCCGCCACGCGGTCGATATTATGACCCGTGATAGCATGGAGAGCCAGCGAGCTTACGGCAACCCACACCCTAGCGAAGAAAAAACCCGGCAGGAAATGACAGAATTAGCTAACGTTTGTGAACAGAAACGAGAGGCAGGAGAGTATAAAAAGAAATGACATATCCATTCGGCAAAGACTTAACATATAACTTCTATGCTATAAGCGATAATAATGATTATGAATCGCTTCCAGATAGCCCAGAATCAATATATATCTATAAAACCGGATATAAACCCTCTAGGGCGCAAGCCTTAGCCGGCACCGATAACGGCGGTCTATTGGAAACTATAGCGTCGTGGTCTGATACTTCAGACTCTAATGGAAAAACTTTTACCATAGCAGCACTCGACGATCCTGATGTTAGCAGCGAGGTGCGGCGTTTTACATATTATGTTGCGCTAAACTTTAAGTTATCGGCGGGAGAGCAGACACAGACCGTTATACGCGCACTTCCTATGGAGCGGGTATTAGGCCACCATAAAGCAGTTAGCACCGCAGCGGCGGATCTAGAGGCCATATACACCGACATAGATAGTCTCAGAAGTGAGGCACAACAAGCAACAAGCATTACGCTTGCAACCAATATGATGAAAGACGATCTCACGGCATCCGGCTTTGAGTGGGTGGAGCTTTGGCGACCAGATGAGCTTAACCAGGCGATAGCATATAGGGCGCTTGCTGACATTATGCTTGGCCTCATTACATCCGATAGTGACGAGTGGCATATTCGGTATTTAGAATATAAGGAAACCTGGAAGGGCCTCTATTCCATGCTTAAGCTTGAATACGACTCAACTAAAGACGGGGAGCCAGACATTAAGGAAGCCCCGCAGAGTTTTAGGCGCATAACAGTATGACAACACCCGCACAGGTAAGAGCGGCATGGAAGGCAAAGGTTTTTGACCACGCAACCGTGCAGGCCCTCACAAGTAAGATATATGACTTTGATTTGCAGTCTCTCGCTGAAGTATCAAGCGCACACTTAGCACTAACTAAGTTTGAAACTGAGATTAACTTTATTCAGTATCAGGTACAAAAGCGCCGGGCATGGAAACAATCGAGTCAATCCGGCGGGACAAAGGTACAATCGGAGCAGTTTGTTGTAACGGTGCGTTATATCCTCGATGCTAAAATGGATACAAGCGGCACAAACTACAACGCACTAGAAACAAACCTCGACACTATTTGCGGGCTTGTAAATAGTAGTCTTGGCATAACATGGAACGGAACCGTTGAATATTACGAGTTTCAACTAGAGGAAGCAACAATAATACCAGAGCTTTTAAATGATGTGCCCGTATGGGTTGGAGAATATCAATTTCTTGGCCACGGGCAAGCAACAATAATATAATAGATTTAAAAATTTTAGGAGTTAGTAACAATGGCTAAACGATCAGGAGCAGAAACCCCTATCATAGTAGCTATCGGCGACACGTTCGATACTGCTGTTACAGGTGGAGCAGGGGACAAGGCGCTCGTTAATAATCTTTCACAGAGTCGTAATGTCGGTGTCTTGAGAGAAAATCCGATAGGCGGTGGACAAGTCTTAGACGGAGAGGATTCGCAGCAGGGCGCGGACGCTCCAACGGTTAATATTACCAAAGACATGCGCTATAATGACAGTGGTAATTTTCTTGTTTCCCAATTTTTCGGCGGTGCATCCGCTGTTGATTGGGGTGTAATGACAGTGGTAATTTTCTTGTTTCCCAATTTTTCGGCGGTGCATCCGCTGTTGATTGGGGTGGTGCATATTGCCACAGCATTTTCCTTAACGAAACCGCAAACGCTTACTGGAACACCGTAGCGGCTGGTATGACCACAACCGAGGTACAGGAGTGGACTTCTTGTGCAACTAGAAGTATTACACTTAGCGTTAGTGGATTTCCGGGGCCGGTTGTAGGAGCATTTGACCTACTCGCTAATGAGCGGCTAATCACCGGAACGGAAAACGAAACCGCAGACCTTGCGGCGGCTACCGTTGTAAACACCAAACGTGTTATTGCACGACCGGCTGATAGCTTTCGGATTAATGCACAGGCGGGTGCGGCACTAGATAGCGGTGATACCGTGGCGATTACCGATATTAGTATCGCCTATCAAAAACCACAGGAAGCCCCAAGCGAACTTAAGGGATCAGCGGGCAACCCCGAACCAGTATTAACGGGAGATCCTCCCCTTAAGGTAACCCTATCCGTAACTATGCGCACATTAGCCGACTTTACGTATTTTACCGCAGCGGCGGCGGGTACAGCTTACAAGGCGAGCTTTGAGGCAGAATCAGCCGACTTTATTACCGGCGCAATTCCTTACAAGTTTGGCTGTTATTTTCCATATCTCAAGATTTTGGAAGATCCCGGTTATGATCTTGGCTCAACGGCTGACAACCCTCACACGGTAGTCTTCGAGGTATTAATGCCAGCAGATGGCGCATATCCTACCGGCATGATCGATCCGTATCCATACATTCTGATCCAGAATGATAGATCGGACGACTTACTAACTTAATAAACACTTAGGTATATTTTTATGAGGATTAAGCAAAAAACTATCACTGTAACTTTAGATTCTGAGGATGGTGCGGCTATATTTGTTTTCGAGCGAATGAAGGCCAATGCACACGAAAAGCTTGTTTACGAGATAAGCAAGGCCAGGCAATTAGTAAAAGAAGCCGAAAAGGACGATAAGGACGTTGATGCGCTACCATTATTCTTGGCTACTAAGGCAATGGAAACAGCAGTATTAAAAACCTGTAAGTCCGTCAAGGGCTTAGAATATGAAGATGGTAAGCCTATCACCGTTAAGGATGTTCGAGAAAAGAATCTGGACAGTGACATATTAGAGCTTATCCTTGCAGGATATACCGCAGCGGCTACACCGGAGGCGGAAGTAAAAAACGAGCCTTCGGAGCCAGAGTCGCCGAAAGATTAGAATATAGATTACTTGACAGCTTCGGCTACACTGGCTATCGGTGTAGCCGTTGCTATCACTACGCAGACGACGCGGCACCGGATTGTGAATCTGGCAAATGTCCGATTGAAGAACTCGCAAGCGATCCAGCTATTGAGCGGTTTTGTAATGAGTTTATAGCCGCTCGTACTGTGTACGAGTATACGAAAGACCCCAACGTATTAACGGAAGTTTATAACGATTGGGGCTTATATTCTGACCCATTCACATTACTTAAGTTAGAGGAAATCTACGCCAAATGGATAAAACAAGAGCAGATGAAAAACAGTTAGAGCCGATCGACAAGTTTGCAAAAGAACTACCCGAACTACTCATAAACCCTAAGATGAGTGATGCGGAAATTCTAGGCCGAGCAACCCGCATGTTGGGACATATGGTTGCAATTGCTAACCAGCATTTAATATTATGCACAGCTAACGATCACCTAGTAGCTACCTATTTTCTAGCTAAAATCGGCGGTAAACAAGTTAACCTACCACAAAAACCACACGCCGGAATAGCTACTAAAATCAGCGATTACATTCCATTTTTAATGAAAAAACTCCCACTCGAAACCCAAAAGAAAATCAACTCAATCCATTCCGAAGAATTCAAGCCAGGAATCCTTAACGAGATTCTGCACGTTATACCCGAATACTATCTATTACTTTCCGGGGGTGGCACGCGCCACGAAATCGCTGACTTTATTCACACGTCACACAGGCTAATTTCATCTCTAATTGTAGAATACAACCTGCTACATAAACGGCATATGAAGTTAAAATCTAACCTCACGGCATTTTATGTTAATGATTCTGATAGGCCGCTAGGTAGCAACTTTAGAAAACACTTACCAATAGCGCCTAAAACGGTTAAAGATTTACATTTTCAAGATGGCTGGAAATAATGGGATTTGGTTCAGACGCTAACAATATAGAAATCAGCGTAACAGTAGACGCCAAGGGTACAATAAAAGTATTCGACCAGCTAGGAAATGAATTAGACCGCGTAGAGACTAAATCCAAAAAGGCCGACCAGGGCTTTAGTAAACTACAAGCTAACCTCGTTACCCTAAATCAAGCTACCCAACTAGCGCAGACGGCGCTTAGGGGACTGACTAACGCGTCCACCGCCCTATTTAACGCGCTAGACCGGGCCGCTAAAGTTGAGGCATTAGCGGCGGGCTTTGAAAACCTACAAAGCTCCATCGGCAATCTTGCAAATGACAAGATGGAAGCCCTTAAGAAACAAACACGCGGCCTTGTTTCTGAAATGGACTTAATGCAGTCTGCTAACCAAGCCGTATTACTTGGCGTTGATGACGGTTCGGGAAAGTTTGAGGAGCTAACCGGCGCTGCGCTCAAACTTGGCCGGGCTATGGGAATCGACGCTAAGAGCGCCGTTGACAGTCTTACGATAGGAATTGGGAGACAGCAACCTCTTATTTTGGATAACTTAGGTGTTACGCTTAAGGCGGGTGATGCATATAAAAAGTTTGCAGCCGAGATTGGAAAAACCACAGAGCAACTAACCGACAACGAAAGGAAATTAGCATTTAATAGGGCGGCGGTTGAGGCTATTGAAAAGAGGGTGGCTAACCTCGCTGAAATTGAAGAAACCGCAGCTGTTGCTACAACTGGGCTAAAAGTCACATGGTCAGACCTTACAGCGGAATTTGTTACTAACTTAAGTAGTAGTGAGGCACTAAAGAAATCCATAGATGACTTAGACCGAGCACTTAAGGAAATAGACACAGAGCAGTTAATTGCTGCGCTCGCTGAAATTGCATCGTGGTTAGTTGAAATCGTTACCCAAGCGGCAAAAGCTGCGCAGGCGTTAAGCTTCTTAGGCCGCAAGGCTAGAGAACACAGCTTTAAGCGGTTCGGTGAAGACGCTAAAACGGCGGCGCGGGGCATTGAGTCCCTTGACCTATTTGCAAAACGTACAGCCGGAAATCTTGATAAACTAAAAACACAAGTAGAGTTTTTACGGCAAAAGATAGTTGAAAACGGCTTTAGTACTGAACAGGCCAACGGATATCTAGAGGGCTATCTAAAGACTATTAAGGCGTGGGAATTAGAGCTTAAGGGCGCAACTAAGACCGTTCCTCTCCTTAACATGGAGCAGTCAAAGCTTAACGAAACAATAGATAAGTCAACAGAAAAGACTAAGAAGCTAACCGAAGCACAGAAAGAAGAGATAGCCGTCCTAGATGAGCTTTCTCGTATCGAGCTTGAACAGTTCAGGCAAAAAACAGAGCAGGTGGGTGAGGCGTGGGGTGCTCTCCTGGAAATGTTTGGCATGACCGGCAATGCAGCGGCCAGTGGCGCTAACTTCCTGCAAGGCATGTTTCCAGAAACGGGCGAATTTCTATCGGGCAACATGGGCCAAGTGGGATTAGTGGCCCTAGAGGTTTTTATCAAAGGCTTTGCGGGCGCATCGGCGGCATATGAAAACCGCGACAAGCTACATGACACCGGAGTGCAGATAGGTCAAGATGTATACGAGGGTTGGTTATCGGGTATTTTTGGCGAGGATCTAGGGGAATTATTTACCGACATTGAAAAAGGCATCGGTATTGACATAGGAGGCATGTTAGGTAAGCTTGGTCTATTCGGTTCCAACGACCCGCAGGCGGTATTTAGAAGCGGTGCGGCAGATTGGTTTGCCGACCTATTTAAAGGCGGAATTAAATTTGGATTCGAGGAAGGCGTAAAAGAGCTTAAAAGCCTAGACTTTTCAAAATACACCGACCAACTTGGGGGCTTGTCCGACGCTGACTTCCAGGGGTTTGCTGGTATTGGTGATGCGTTCGCAGCCATGTTCGAGGATTCATTTGAAGGCTTTGGCGGGCAATTAGCGAATATTTTCGCAGGCAACTTAGAAGACTTAAACAACCTACAGATCATGCTTAAAATGACGGGCGTAAGCGCAGAGGACTTACAGGCCGCTATAGAGCAAGCATACTTAATGGGTGACGTTACGGCGGGCGAATTCCTTCGGGCTTCCCGTGGTATCCAGGACGTATACGCGGACGGCATCCCCGGCGCTATTGGCGCAACGGGTGAAGCAATGCAAAACCTTATTACCGGCGGACTTGAATCCGGCGCAATTGCGTTTGATGCGTTAGGCGACATTGCAGCAGAGGCGGCGGAAAAGGGTATTGAGAACCTTGACCAGTTAAGGGCAGACCTTATAGCAAGCGGCCATAGCGTTGAGTCGGTTGACCAGCTATTCCAAGCCCTTGCTGATAACGGAATTTCCTCTATTGAAGACCTGGCGGATATTAGCGTTGAGCAGACAGCGGGTGTTGTTGATGCACTTGAAAAGATGGGGTTCGCCTTTGATGAGCCAGTAGAGAAGGCGGACGCACTGCTAAAAACACTACAAGAGATTGAGCATACAGATCCGACCGCGCACGTTACGGTTACAGCAGATATTGATCCCGGACTAATGAAGCTCTTAGACGCGGACTTACTACCAAATACCAAGTCCGCAAGCGGCGGGCCACAGATTCCAGGACTGGGCAGTATGTCATCAGGCGCTAGTGGTGGTAGTTTTTATGGTGGTGGCGCTAGTGGTGGCGACAAAGATGCTAGGCAAGAAGCTAGGCAGCGCAGACGCGAATTCATTGAAGACTTAAATAGCCTTGTAAGTAAATCGGACGAATATAAGCGCGTTTTAGAGGAAGTCGCTAGGGGCACATATTCCAACGTGGAGGCCGGAGGCTTATTAAAGGCGCTCTATGGTGAGGGCCGTGATGTTCTAAAGGAGTATGAAAAGGCTGAAAGGAAGTATGAGAAAGCCCTAATGAACCGCAATGGAAAGACTGAAAAACAGTTTGGGCGCATTGCCAAGCGTTATGCAGACGCTAAGCGGGCAATGGAAGATCTCGGCAAAATAGCCGATGGTAACGGTGGTACAAAAAGCACTAATGAATTAATGGCTGAAATTGTTGAGCGGTTTAAGAGTGGTTCAATCGGTGCGGGTGAAGCTCGCGACCAGTTGGCCGACTTAATGAAAGGAGCGGGACAAGGTTTACCGGGCGTTGGTGATGTTACCGGCGCTCTAGACATGCTTATGGGAGCTACAACCGGCTCTGACCAGATTGCAGCACTTAAGAACCTTGCCATTGAGGCAAAAGAAAAGGGGTTGTCTCTAGGTGAAGTCGAGATAATGCTTCGTGAGAGTGGGTTTGCGGGCGAACAGGCACTAATGACGGCGCTCGGCCAAGGCGGAATCGACTCTCTTGATGACCTCTTAAAGATTTCAGATCAGGCGGCGATTAATCTGATTGCAACCCTACATGATTTAGAATTCCCGTTTAGGCGAGCAGAGGACGCGATAGACGATATAATTCACAAGCTTGACTCAATACCAAGGAATAAAACAATCACCGTAGATGTGATTTATAACGACCAGAGCGGCAATCTGGACACAAGGCCCTTTGTTGGTAAGAAAACCCAAACACCCGGACTTGGACAGGCAAGGCGGGCGGCTAGATTGGATGCGCGTTAATGACAACTAAGCTCAGAATTTCACGGCCACACATTCCTAAAGACGCGAAAACACTAACCCCGAAATCCGCCTATAATGAGGATCTACCCGCTTATTCCGCTACCACTGGAAAACGCCATAATTTCGCAGCCTTAGAGACGGCGGAAAATAACACTTTTATCGATTTTGATGCTGGTAGTACGATTTCGAACGCTTGCGATCACCTGGTTATCGCCCGCGCCGATTTACTTCAGCAGGACGATGTTAATGTAGTGACATTAAAGGGTAGTGATTCCCCTCGTAATATGCCGGAATTAACCAGCACAGCACCGACGTTATGGCTTAAGGCTTCGGACGGTGTGACCGCAGACGCTCAAAGGCGCGTTTCCTCATGGGCAGATCAATCAGGGAACGGGTATGATTTTACACAGAGCACGGACGCTAACAAGCCACTAATCACGCGGGCAGACAATAAGGAAAACTTGGTGTTAGACTCCAATGATCCGGCGTCCGCCAAATGGCAGAATCTATCAGCCGGAACTGGAAGTGCGCCGGTAATTACAGCAGCCGCCGGAACAGATCCGGACGGCGGAAACGCGGCAGTAAGAGTACAGCTTGATTTAAATGGCGGAACTACAAGCGGCGACTATAGCGGTGTGCGGGCTAGAAGCGTTTTAGGCAGTTTACCGGGGGGCGGAATTCCGACGGGCTATTATGGAAGCCTTTATGTTAAGAGTTACGACGGCGTATCAACCTATGATGTTGGTTGGCAAAAGGACGGCACCCAGAACATGTTTCAGGTTACGGGCGATTGGACTCTTGTAACCGTCTTGCTTGAGGGCGCAAGCCTTAAAACAGTAAATTTTGGTATATGGTTAAGGGGCAATCTAGTAAACGACGACGCCGTAGATCTTTTATTCTACAACCTAGTTGCCAAGCACCCGGACGCCGACGACGACCGTCTAATCACTGGTGATTACATGCTACATCGGGGCGTTAATGGGTTGCCCGCGTTACGGTTTGACGGCTCTAATGATACCATGCTAGGCGTGGCCGTGTCTAGTCTGGTTAGTTCGTCAGCATACACGATCTTTACTGTTATTGCACCCGAACCGAGTGCGGCTAGTAGGATTATAGATTACACAACATCGGGGCGACCCTATATAAACGTAGCAGCAAACAACATAGTATCAGCCGCCGATCATGATGGGAGTTGGCGTAGTGCCAATTCCCCCACAGCGGCGGTTGATAGCGAGGCTAATATAATCGCGACACGACACGACACGGGTGATCTATACGTTGAAGTAAATGGCGGCGGAGAGGGTAGCGGGACATGTGGCAATACAACCCCTAGCGGATCGTGGGAACTTTCCGGGTATGGATCGGGACTTTTTACCGGTAAGATTTGCGAATATATTATATATAACGTAGCACTATCAGCCGCAGACCGCGCACTAATGTATGAATACCTAGCAGCCAAGTACACGCGCACCCCCACGGTATCAAACACAAGTTTTGATTCTGAAACACTAATCGGGCCTGACGCGCATGATTATATAACAACCTTCACAGAATCAACGGCCTATCGTTATTGGTGGCTTGATTATTCAGTAGATTTCGGAACCTCAGATAGTAAATTTCCGCGCTCTAAGGAATATTTCGGAACGCTTGTGGACTTAGACAGAAACCCAACAGCCTATGACTATAAACTAGTAGATCCGGGCGTTACGGAAGTGGTGTTTCCAACAGGCAATATCTTTGTAGCTGAATCACGTGATCCACGGTACATTTTCAGCGTTAGATGGGACGGCGTAAACGATGCCGACACACAAACCTTTCTTGATAACGTAATGACAAACCCACACGAGCAGCATGTATTTCTATACACTACTGATAATGACCAGATTCTAGCGGATAATCAGTTGGTGCACGTAAAGCTAGACCAGGCAAACACAACCATACGACGCACATCTACAGCAGACTGGAATATTATCACGGCGGTTTTTGAACAGGTGGTAGGATGACGAATTTACTCATCGGCCATAACCGTTACACGATTGACGCTACCCCAAGCGCGACAACAGCAGCGACCGGCTATGGTGAGAGTAATCTACAGACCGGCGACCGTTGGAAAATGTATAAGCCGAGCAGTAATCAGACTAGCACGGAAATAACTTATAGTTATAGCGCAAACCGAAACGCCAATTATTATGTAATTGCCAGAGCGGACTTAGCAATTAAGGCCGACGCCTCACCGACGTTTACGGTTGCAAGTAGTACAGATGACGTTTCCTACACAAACTTCCATGCATCTGGAACGCTTTCAAGCTCTGATTTAGTAGGCCCAAATTCTGAGGATTATATATATTATGATGCGGCCCTCGGAACAGCGGGCGATTTCTGGAAGCTTACGATCGGATATGCCGTGGCGGACGTTCCGCAGATTAGCAAATTCTACATCGGCGAAGCATTAGACTTAGGCCGTGATCCGGTTGATTTAGTGATACAACGAAAACAAAGCGTAAGCGAATCCAGACCACATTATGAAATCTCAATGAAATACGAGGGCGTGTCATATACCAACACGCTAACACTGCTTGATACGGTGGCGGAGATTGGACAGTATCACCCGGTTTTTCTATTTACCACATTAGACCACGACGTATTAAACGGAGCACGTGTGATTCATTGTAAGCTGGTATCAATTAACACGCCACAGAAAATCACAAATCAAAATGATATTGATATGGTTTTTAGAGGGCTTGTATAGTGACACTACCAAATAGGAATTACTATACCGGTGTCAAACTTACACTAGCACTAAAATCAGCGCCCGCAACGACCAAAACAGTGTGGTTTACAAATAGGCATAGTCTACACAACACAGCGGCGGATACGGTTTATTGGCCGATACTTCAAGACCTATCAGATTTAGGCGTTGAAGCCGATCTGTACATGCCTAAACAAACTACCGGATTTTTTACTATCGATAATTCGCCGGGCAGCTTTGGTTTTAGGCGAAAGTTTAGCGACGTACTAGAACGCTATACACCTACGGCGGTAACTGTGTATATAGATGGCACATCGCACAGCACCACAGATGTTAGCTTTGATCCTCCCGATAAGATTTGGGAAGGCACTATAGAGAGCATTGATAATGATTTTATGGACGGCGCTCAAAGCCTACGTTTTAATGTTATTTTAGACATAATCCCCGATCGAACAATTTCAATGCAAATCGACTCAGCCTATACGGATTATGCAGACGCGCCAAACGAATCATTAGGGAAACACTTACCGCTAGTTGTGGGAGGCCCGCCGGTATTTGTTCCGGGCTATCGA
>JGI10211J14876_10000108_pt1 | contig 30258 bp, 49 predicted proteins | sample Etolagsediment_FD_14876 | JGI IMG/M metagenome (IMG submission 14876)
AAGAGAAATAAATTAAAATGACGATAATTTTATAAATACCTTCTATTTCAGATTACTTATTTCTCGTTCAATAGAATATAATATAGATGATGATTAAAAGTGATTGAATGTGTTTCAAGTATACTCATATTGAATAAAGAGAAATAGTTAAAATGACGATAAAAAGATATAATAAGTAACTAAAGATTTAACATCTAGGATTCAGATTTTCTATTTCTCGTTCAATAGAATAATATATATAATGATAAAAGGTCATAATACTATACATGTTTTGTGATTTCGGATATATTATTCCTGAATAAAGAGAAATAAATTAAAATGACGATAATTTTATAAATACCTTCTATTTCAGATTACTTATTTCTCGTTCAATAGAATATAATATAGATGATGATTAAAAGTAATTGAAGATGTTTTTAGTATACTTATATAAAATTTCGGATATATTATTCCTGAATAAAGAGAAATAGTTAAAATGATGATAAAAAAATATTTTTTTTGTATATATCCATAATTCAGATTTTCTATTTCTTGTTCAATAGAATATAATAAAAATGATGATTAAAAGTGATTGAACGAAAATTTGTATAAACTCATAATGCTTTTATAAGATTATATTCAGATTTATTGTATTTGAATAAAAAGAAGTAGTTTATATTATAAGTGGGGTATAAATTTTATCTATTTTTATATCATTATTATTACCCCAAAAAAGTATATTATTCACGTTTTCTATATATCCAACGAAACTTGTAAATTTCATTAAAAATATTTGCCATGCAAAATCGGTCAGATAAAACGCACTGGATTTATCAACTAAATTTTTCTTTCTGATTTTTTCTTCATTATCATCTAGCCAGGTATTAAATTTGTTAGCTAAATCATATGTATCAAGAGCATTCGCTAGTTTATTTAGTTCTATGCTAGCTGTTATCAAATATTTATTGAGGCCCTTTTGTTCTACCCATCGACTCAACATAACAGATTCCTTATCAGCAAACCAATAAATGCCGATTCCAGATTGTGTATTAAACCCTAGTGGTCTATCTCTGATTTCTTTAGATAAATTTTTAATTCTATTTTTTAATTGATTTACCGTTTCATTTGTACTTCTATATACTTTCATTCTTCCATTTTGTATATCAACACAATAAGACCTATTTAAATCTGACTCAGCAATTTCAGTCATATTTAAATATTTTAGCCTAATTTTTGGTGACAATTTAGCCCATTCATGATGTCTATTCAAAATTTCTACATCATTTTCTTCTCCCCATTTGTCCCGTGCATGGAACTGTGTATATGTAAAATCAAAAATCTTTTTTTCAAACATACGTTCCTTTAATGTTTTCAATTTTCAATCATCACCTTTTTTAATAAATAAAAAAATGAAAAAAAAATAGTGGTGTTATTCTAAATTGCATTGTACTTCCATCAAATCCATCAAATATTCTACAATATCTCCAAGAATTCCTATCCCCTCGTCATTAGCTTCCTTTTCAAGTTCTTTTGCGAATTCTTCGAGCTCTTCTTTTGTGAGATTCCTTATACCCTCAACGGAATAATTGGCTAGCCAATCGGCAATAAACCAATACTCATCAAAATCCGCATCCGTATATATCTCATAATTTCCAATATATTGATCTTTTAATAATTCTTTCCTAATTAATCGCCCACCCAGAAACTCCGTAATATATGTCCTTGCAGCATCAATTGAGGCGAAGCCGCCAAGTGCATAACAATCTTCATCATTTGTTTGTCCTAGCCAACCCCGTTCGCGTTCTTCTCCTGACATATTGGTACGAGGAATTTTATCCACAATTTCATATATATTATCAAAAACAGGGCTTGTTCCATTTTCATCTCCACAACTCATTCTATTCGGAGATATATTGCTTGTGGATATAATCCAACATACAGCATTTTCCTCATGAGCTTTTAGTCGTTCGAGTTGCTTAACAATCCAATTGGCGTATGATATCCCCTTTGGAACATCATTTAACAATATAGACAACTTTTTATTAATTCTAATATTTTCAATTTGTTTGTTCAATTTTTCACACCATAATTTATTTTTATATGTGTATATTATGTATACATATATAAAATATTAGTATATAAATCCCACTAATAAAAAAAAGATAAAAAAATATTTATTCATTAATTGCTTGTTTTTCTGTTTTAGGTTTTTTAGGTATTGGGGTATAACAATTTACACCAATAATTATATCCTTTTTGTCGTATTCGGGCAATTTAACATTTCCTCGTGTCGTAGCTATAATATTACTTTTACCACTCTTTGATTCACCATAATCTTTTGTTAAATCAATTTCTAGGTATAAAATATCATTTTTAATTTCAATTTTTATATTATTTATTTTTTCCATATTTTTCAATTTCTCCTATAATATTTTTTAAAAATATTTCATATTATAGAATGATATATAAAAAATATATTTAAAGTACTTTTAATTTTTCAGAAATTGTGGGTAAGCTTCTTCAGGATAAATTCCATTAATAATAGCAACTATAAGTGAAATATATCTATCAGATATATCATATTCATCAGACTCGAGGATGTATTTAGGAATATATGGGGGAAAAACTCTATCATTTTCTTTGTATATCCTTAATATCTTTCTAAAGCTCCAATCAATATATTTAAACTCTTTTCGGTCTATTGCATGAAGGCGGATTATATCTCCAATGAATTTAATTTTATTATGAAATGTTTTTTTTAGTTTTAAGATTTCATTTACTTTACTTTTAAACATTTCAAATTCGTCTTTTTGCTTATTAATATCTAATTTCTTTATATTTTTCATAATATTTCAATTATATTTGCTTAAAGTTGTATTTAAATATCATTATTTCTAAATATTTATATGTCAAAAATAAATTTAATAAATGGAGAAATAAAAGAAATAGATACACACAATGAGAGAGAAAAGCAGTTACTAAATGATGTTCACAACTTTTTAGCAAACTATAAGGTTGGCCAAATAGTTTGATATTGGGAAATAGTTGATACACTTAACATTGAATCTGGCACTATAGAAGATACCCTTTTAGAACAATTTTTAACTAAATTGGAGAATGATAAATATATAAAATATATATCAGAAAGAGAAGCTTATCCAAACAGAAAAAATCCTAACGATAATAATGCTGAATATATTAAAATATTAAAACATATTAGAGAAGAAAAAGTAACATTTAGATTGATTGAAGAGTTTTATGTAGCAGGTGCTTATGAGTTTTTCAATAATTTGGGTGTAGAAATAGATATAGAAAGTGCAATAGAAGATGCTGGTGCAGATAATGTTCTAATAGAAGAATCGCTAGAAAAAAAGTATCCTAATTGTCATATAATAGTAGATTTTCTTGAAACAAAAGAAATTTTCCATTGTAGAGTATTTAAGGTTTCTAAAGATATATCATAAAAATATTAATAATTTATAATATTCTTTTTTTAATTTTTTAGTTTATCTTAAATATTCAAATAAATATTTTATTATTGATTTAAATGTTTGAAATAATTTATATTACAAATATTATAATTTTATGTATTATAATATCCTTAATATTATATTTTGGAATTACACTTAAGGATGAAATTTGAAGGTGAAAAAATGGTTAAAAGAGGAGATAGAGTAAGATTAATTAGTTGCTCTGATTCACATACTAAATTGCCAAAAAATATTGAAGGAGAAGTAACTTTTATTGATTCTTTTAATACAGTCCATGTTAGATGGGATAATGGCGTATTATTAGGATTAATTCCTGGTATGGATTCTTATAAAATAATATAATACATTCATTATATCTTTTTTTTTCTTTAAAAATATGTGTGTATCTTAAATATTATTTCCATAAATAATATTATGTTAAATACTATATTATCATATAAATTCTTAGCTCTTTATGAAAATAATGGAATTCATTTACCTAATCTGCTAATGAAAATTAAAAATTTTTCTGATCATTTTCAATTAGTTATTAAGAAAAATGGTATATATTTTATTATTAAAAGTTGGAAATATCATTTTGAAGCATTTATTAGTAAAAATAGGTGTATTACATATAATTTAATGAGTGACGATATAACAATTAATATTGATTCTCATGATTTATATAAAAAAATTAGTGGATATAAAGCAAAGAATTGTAGTTTCAATATTGGTATTACTGATGAAAATTTAATAATTGAATGTGAACATCCTAGAAAGAGAGGAAAGCAACAAATAAAGGTTGCGATTCTCCCACCGCCAATGTCTAAAGATTTCGATGATTCAATTCCAAAAAAAGCAATACTTCTTTCTGTTAATGGTCAGGAAATATTAGACTTTTTAATAACTATTACAGATTTTAAAATTGATAGATTTATTATGGATTATGATTTTAATAATAATAATTTAATTTTAGCTACTGATTATTCTAAAAATTCTTGTAACATTGAAACAATTTGGGAGATTCCTGCACCACACCTAAAAACTAAAACTTTAAATAAGAATCTGGTTAAATCAGTATATTTAACCAATACTTTGAAAAAGCTTCTCAGTATTATTCAAAAGTTGCCAAATAAAGATATAAAAATATCTTTTAAAAAGTTTGGTTTATTACAAGTACGAATAGATGTAAAATATGATTGTTATATATATTTTATGATTAATTCTCCAATATGTTTTAAAGAAATCTGGGGGGATTTTTGGAATATTTTTATTAAAATTTTAATAAATGGACATAAAGCTTATAGTGTTACTAAACTGAAAAATTCATTTAGAAATATTTCTAATTTTTTAAATTATTGTAATAATATGCCATCCTATTGGGTTAAAAATAAAAATTATATAGATTCTTTTATTAATCCTGAAACAAAATTCAGAGAAATATTGAAAGCAAAAAAAGATAATAATAAAATAGATAATAATAAAAATAATACTTATCAGATTGATTTTTTTGGTAATAGAGTACTTTTATCTAATAAAAAAAGAAGGAAAAAAATTCAAAAAAAGGATAAGATAATTTTTAAAAGTTGGTTTTAGAATATTTTTATATTAGTTTCTATAACTATCTCATAATTACATTTTGAACATCTATATACTCGTTTTGTAGAATCTCCGCCTTTCAACTTATTAATATCAGTATTAATTATGTCGTTTTCTTCAGAATAAAAATTACCTAATCCATAATCTAATTCTAAGACATTTTTACATTTTACACAATAATATTTTTGATCAATTTTTTTCATTTAAATCATATTTCTTTATAAAAAGGGTTTATAAGGACGACCAGTCCAAATTTTAGGATAGTTATCTAAAAAATAAGAGGTAATGAATATTAATATTCACTGACGCTTAAAAATAACAAAACATATGATACCATTTGAAATTAATAAAAATATTTAATAGTTTTTTTACTTTTTTAAAAAAGAAAAAATAAGAAATCAATTAATTAATTTTTATTCCTCGTTTAGAAGAATATATTAGGTTATATACTCCACCATTTCCGTCAAAGTCATATCCCCACTTCTCGCCATCTTCACCTGTAAATTCTATCTTTCCTTTAGATACATAAGGAGATAAGAATTCGGCTAAATGATCTGAGTCGTACCATTTCTGGGAAGCCTCTTCTATATATATTCCCCCATCATTTTGTATTGTTATACTTTCAAAAAACCTTTTTAAAACATGTCTCTTTGTATCTATTGACTTTATATCATCTTGTTCAGATATTTTTTTAAATTTTTCAATTGATTCCGCTTTAATTTTTAAATATATATCCATTATAGAATAGTAGCCCATATTTTTTCACCATAATTTAATTAGTAATTAAAATATTTAAACTAAACCTAATTAAAAAAAGATAGATGGAAAAAAAGAAATGTTTTTAATATTTATCCTGTTGTTTTTCAAAATAATCTATAGCTACTTTTCCTAAAAGACCAGATAATTTCTTTAATGTATTTTCTGCCCATACACCACTGCGATATACTCTATTATCATCAGAGTTTTCATAATACCAATCAAATCTATCTACTGCATCTTTAAAAAGTGTCATTGCATTTTTATCTTTATCTCGAATTGCTTTATATAATCCCCGATAATTAGCATATGATTCCATTTCATTGTCAAGACCATTAACTAGAAAATCTACTACTTGTTTTTTACTACAATTTTTATCATTACACCTATATCTAAATCCATATCCAACATACATAATTTCAAATTCTTTATTATTAATCAAAACTTTTACCCAATTCTGATGTTTTTCAATTGTAATATTATCAATATTTTTAAGTTGATATATTTTATTATAGGTTACTGCGAGTCCGAAAATATCCCGTATCTCAATAACACTACCGAACTTTAATCCTATATATTTATATTTCTCTAATATAATATCAACAGAATTTTTCTCAGTAATTGTATTCATTTTAATCAATAAATAATAGAGAAAATGATATTTAAAGGAAACTTATTGAAAATAATAGAAAAAAAAGATGAAATATATATTTTACCTAAGTTTTAATCATCCCAAAGAAAAATAATTTTTATTGCAATAATTTTATTATCTGCTTCTATTGTAAATACTTCATAACGCCCATCGCCATATCCACTAGTAGCTACAATTCCCCGTTTATCTATAATTCCATATCCATTATTATTAGTTAAATAACACGCTTTTGCATAGAAAGTTTTCATATCTTCATATTTATAATTTTCAATATCTTGATATTCTCCGACATCGTCATCAGGATATATATTATTATCAAATATCCCCGCTTGACCACTATCTACGTTAATATGTCCATATAAATCCCAACAGAAACCTCTGAAAGTCGTCCCAGAGTTTTTATGGTATACAACAATTGAAGATATATGTCCATTTCTTACTTCCTTTCTTTCCATTTCCTTAGAAATATATATTTCTCCAATCCAAATACCCTTTTTTACATTTAATTCTAAGGTACCTAAAGCCCCTTTTCTATAACAAGGATCAGAAATGATAACTTCACCAGATTTAATTTCAAATTCATATGTTTTTTTAAACATTTTAATCTAATAGTGTTAAAATAAATAGTATTTAAAATAAACAATATTGGTAAAAATGATGAGTATATATATATTTTTTAATATCATTTATTAGTGATATTTATGAGTACATTACTAAATTCAATTAAAATAGAATGTAATATAGTATTATTGGATGAAAGTTGTCGTTGTCAGAATTGTACTAGAATGATTAATGAGAATTCTAAAGCAGTTTCTGTTAAAGATAATGGTATGATATATATTTTTTGTATGGATTGTGTATTAGAAACAATTCTTGAAAAAAATAATATTGGAGAAAATCTTATAAAATAATTTTTTTATATTTTTTTTATACTAATTAAAAAAAAAGAAAAATTTAGGTGGCACAAGATATTATTCGATTTATAACAATATCCCTTTCATTATCATCATCATAATTATTATATATAAAATAGATAAGTATTTGTTGAAGATATTGAAAAGTTTCATCATTACAAATATAATAGTAGTTCCCTAATGCTTCAAAAGAGTCTTCGTGAATTTTATTCATTTTCATATTCATCTTCTTCGTTAAGTTCTTCTGATAAATCTTCTTCTTCAAGTTCTTCAAGTTCTTCATCTTTTTTAGGCAGTACATCTTCAGGAATTATATTATTATCTTCATCATTAATAGTTTTATCATCTAAATTTTCTTCTTCAGTTTCTTCTTCAATTTCTTCTTCAGTTCCTTCTTCTTCTTCATCAACTTGAGGGGCTAGAAAATATTCTATAGTACTATTCGTTTCTTCATCAATAATATATTTTAAAATTATTGGAGTATCCTGGCCAAAATTTATAGACACTTTTTGACTTAATATATTAGATTTTGTCATTTTTCTCAGATATTCAACATCATATTTAGTTATTATATCATTATAAATAGGTTCAGATATTTTCTCGGCAAATTCAATGGATAAATCGCCAAATTCACTATAAACAGATATTGAAAAATTACCATTTTTCATAGCTGAAAAAGATATTTCTTTTCCAATGATTGCAGCATCTTTTAATGCTGTACTAAACATTTTTGAATCCATAACTATTTGTGCATCAAGAGAAGGTAAAGATGAATTAATTGATTCACAATGAATATTTTCAAGTAATGAAAAAATATAGGTTCTCGTTCTTTTATGTTTATTTTTTAATTGTAATTTATTTTCAGATTCTAAATATTTTAATTGAATAGTTCCTGTTTTTATTCTCGAAACAATATTATTCATATATTGAAAATCAATTTTTAATTCAGTTTCTTTATCACATGTATAGGTTTCACATAACTCTTTAGATAATAATACCTTAATCATTCCAACTCGTGTTTCTTCTATTGCGGATAAAGATATTCCATTAGGCCCTACTACTAACGATCCGTCAGGAATTATTGATGAAATTACTTCAATAAGGTTATGAAATAATTTACTTTTTAATTTACATTCAAACATAATTATCAATAACATATAATTTAATTTATTTATTAAAGCAACTTTTTTTAAAAAAAAGAAAGAAATTAGTGAAAAAGATTTTATTGGATACTAATATAAAAGAAGCAATAAAATAATTGGTGTAAGAATATTTCTTCTAATAGGGAGATATTAATATCTTTCAATATCATATTATCAAAAATAATGAGAAATATACTTATTTAAACATATCATTTTTTTTAGATTAGTAAGTAAAAAAAAGTGTTGTTTGGTGAGATGTGTTCGCAAAGATTTAAATAATGGTATTTGTTACCCATATAATAGGTGTAAGAATATGAATATAAAAAAATGTTATCATTGTAAATCAAATGATTTACAAATGAACCAAACCAATCACATCGTTTGTAGTAGATGTGGTACAATACAAAAAGATTTGAATATATCAAAATATGGATATATAGAAAATATAAATAACACCAAACCAAATAATTTTTCGTCTTTAGGGTCAGTAATAAATTATAATGATACTCAAATATTTCCTAAATTCAAAAAATTAGCAAAGATTCAACGAAATGTCGAACTGAAATATACAAATTCGAAAAAATATTTCCTTCGTTGTTTTGATAAAATAATAGAAAAAAATAATTTTAATTTTAATCAAAAAATGAAGATAGAAATTTTGAGATATAGTATATTTTTACAAACTAAATCACAGGAAAAAAAACGGCGGCTAAAAACAATATTTCTATCAGCAATTCTCTATTATTTTATACAACATAAGATACTATCAATTCGTGAATTTCAATTAAAATATAATATAGAAATTGATTCACTAGTGAATTTTCTTGGCAAAATTGGAATAAAAACTAATAATTATTATGATCCTAATATGATTTTTAATAATTTAATATCAAAAGTTTTTAAAAATAGATCATTTAAGGATCGATGTTATAAGAATTCAGTAGATATTGACACATTAAGAGCAAAAATAACAAAGAATTTTTCTAATGAATTAGAAAGATTTCCAAAACATAGACAGAGAGTAACTAATACAATTGCAAAAATAGTGTATAATCTATTAAAAAGATATAATAATAGAATAGTTAGCTATGAGTTATTAAATAAGATAACTCAAATACCCTCATATTCAATTCGTTCTCAAAAATATTCAAAATAAGTTTTTCTTTTTTTTCTTTTTTATTATATTATATTGTTTAGTTTAAATATTCTATTTCTTAATTATATAATAATATATAAGAATTAATATTAAAATGAGTAAAATGACTGAAACCCCTGTTTTAACAGAAAGAATGAAATTGCAAGGAAATTATATTGATTTCTGCATTGAATGTAAAAAAGATACGATTTTCAGACCACTATATCCAAATAAACAAATAAATGATTTATATATTTGTTGTGAGTGCGGGAGTGATTGAATACTTTTTTAGTATGTTTTCTTTTTTTTATTAACTTGTTGGACTTTAAATACTTTTATAGTAATTATTTTCATGTCAGAACAAAAAATTATATTGAAAAATAATAATAATCTTGAAGAAATTATTAATAATAATTTAGATAGAGTTTATGAGATTATTTCTAAAAATAGTGAAATGATTGAAAAAATTATTGATAATAATCCAGAAATTGTATCAAATATTTATTGTTCCGATTGCGACGATTATTGTGGTGTAAGTAATTGTAGTGATCGGGAATAATTTCGCTTCTTTTTTTTATTTTTTATTTTTGGGATATAACGCTGTTATATCCTAAAGGCGTTTATAGATACCTTTATATAGATTAGTAACAATAATTATTAGATTAGTGTTGAAACTCACTAGTCTAAAAAAATATTTAAAAAAATTGGTGTAAAAGATGAATGAAATAATTCTTGAATACGATGATTATTCAAGCCCAGAGCAATTCCGTAGAGATGTTACGGAACGCCTTCCTGTGTTTGAAGAAGTACCCATTTATGATTCTAATGGTAACCTTTTAAAGAATCATAAGGGTATTGTATGTAGAAAGTTGGATGATAATAATATTATACCCGTTTCTAAGGGGTATAAATTAATCCAACATAAAGAAATTGTCGAACCTTTATTTAAAAATTTGGTGGAAATGAAATATCCCATTGAAAAAATGAGATTAACTACTACTTATAACCAAAGTAGTATGTTTATTGATATTCTATCATCACTTACCGAAAAGGTCAATGATCAGGAAATTATAAAAAGTGGAATTAGGATAACTAATTCTACAATTGGAAAAATGAAAGTGATGGGGTTGCCATATGTTTTGCGGGTATTATGTAGCAATGGAATGGTACATCAATCAATGGTTTTCCAAAACAAGTTTAGACATTATGGGAATTATGATCTAAAATCACGATTTAAGGATATGATTTCTGCAGTGGTAGAATTCTTTCCAAGTATTATAAAAAATTATGATACTTGGGTAAATACAGACATAATCATAAATCCTTATGTTCTAAATGAATTAGAAAAAATTATTCCCAAAAAATATATCCCATTTACCGATGGGGATAGCATAAATTGTTGGGACTTTTTCAATCATATGACAAAATTAAATACTCATGATGAAAAACGGGGCTTTCAAACTAAACATATATTTCATAATAAAATTGAAAGAGCAATGAAAATTTTGGGGGGTAAGTTCGTTATACCCAATAGCCCTGATAGACCATATAACAATATTAGATCGGAAAGCCATAGGCCAATTGATACATTTTTCACTAAATAGTTTATTTTTTTATTTTTTGTAGTTTTATTTATATTTTTAATTTTTAAATAGTTTTATGACAACTTTAGATGAAGAATTTCAACTACTTTTTCCAAATATTAAAATGTGTGTTTGTGGTAAGCATACCTTTTTTGTCAAAGAAACTTATACTTCTAGTTTTGTATTGAATGTTTTTAAGGATAATATGGAAATTATTGATGGCGATCCTATCTTTCTTAGTCAAGAATATCAAGATCCAACCCTAAAAATTAGGTGTAGTTGTGGTAGAATCTGGAATGATATAAGTTGTGCTTTTGAATTTCCTGATGAATTTTTAGTAATTAACTCAAGAAAAATTTAATTATTCTATTTTTTTATATTTTTCTAAGGGAATTATATCATTTTTTTTCCTAACTCTTAAATATTCAAAAATATTGATTTATTTTGAGTTATTGTATTTTTCTAAGGTAAATTTATCATTATATTTTCTAACTCTCAAATATTTGAAGATATTGATTTATTTTGAGTTATTGTATTTTTCTAAGGTAATTTCATCATTACATTTTCTAACTCTCAAATATTCAAAGATATTCATTTATTTTGATTTTGTCTATTTTATTACAGGAAAAATGAATATCATTTTTTTCAAAATTTTTAAGAAATATCTATTATTATTATTATTTGTATATCATGAAATATTTATAGATTTACATTTTAACCCCCATTTTATGAATATTATAATAAAATAATATATTTGTTAATATTTTTTATTAATAAAATTATATCTCTTTTTATGTATTATATTGGCTAAAGGCATTTATGGATACCTTTATATAGATCAGTAACAATTTATTATTAGATTAGTGTTGAAATTCACTAGTCTAAAAAAATTGGTGTAAAAGATGAATGAAATATTAAATGAATTAATGGATAATCGAAGCATTATCCAAAAAGAAATTACTGAATTAACTAAAGTAATGGCTTCAAAAAGTGACGAAATTGATAGAAAAATCAAAGAGCTGAATCATCTAAAAGATGATATGTTAAAAAATGAAAATGATACTCTTAAAGAACTTTCTAAATCCTTAGATACTAATGCGAAAGAGATTACGAAATATATGGATGAAAATAATATCTCTAAATTTTCTCATAGTCTCAATTTGTTAAAGTATATTGGGACGCGGAAAATAAATATCTTAAAGGCGGAGAAATATATGCCAAAAGATATTTATCTAAAATTGCTTAAAAAGAGTATTAATGTACTCCAAGCAGAAAAGGCTCTTGATGAAGAAACATTCAATAAAATAGTTATTTTTGGTAAGAAGAAACTTAGTTTCCTAAAACCCCTAAAACCAGATAGTGAATAACTTTTTTTATTTTTTATAATAAATTATAATCTGATCCTGTGGATTTAATTATAATATTAAAAATTATATAAGAAAAAAAAAGATTTATTCAATTATTATTTTTTATATTACATATTCCACACTATTCAAAAAATCTAAACATTTTTTAATATTACCAAATTCAACTGTTTTAGAATTATATTGTGCTTGTAATACATTTATTACCTCAGTTAAAGTGGTAAATTCAGCCATTTCATCTTTTTCATCTTTTTCAGGAATACTATTATCAATTATTCTATAAAATTGATAATAACATTTCCTTATTTTACCTTCTTGAGAAATGCGTTTTGTCGCAAATCCTAATGAAACTAATTCATTTAGATACTTGCTAACATTTTTTGGATTAATCATACACATTTCCGCAAACTCTTTTGCGTAAAACTCTATTTCTGAATGATTTCTCAATCCAAAATAACACTTCCTTATATTACTTTTATTTAAATTCTCCATAAGAGTTTTTTCGAACTCTTTTTCCTTAATAATATTTATCATAAATAATATTACGCCCCTTAGTTTAAGAACCTTATGGTGCGAAAAGATGCGGCACGAAAAATTATAATTCGAAAAATTTCAGTCCTGATCCAGCCCAGCCCAAAATTTTTTTAGGACACATTTCTCATAACTCTGAATTTTAGTGCTATTTAAAAGAAAATAATTGGGAAAATATATTATGTCAGTTAAAGATTTTGAAAAAATTTGTAAAGATTTTGAAAAAATTTGTTTTAGTTGTAAATATCAAAATGATGAAACGGGAGAATGTAAGCTATGTAAAGAATCTGATATTAATAATAATTGTATATTTTATGATAATATCACTTTTGTTGTATTAAATATTGTTGATGGAGTTGTTGAACTTGATACTAAACCAGATGGAGTCACAGTAATTGTTTTAGATAATGATATTGATCAACCTATAATATTTTTATAAATTTCTTTCTTTTTTCTTATAAAAAATTAGGTGAAACTTATTACCTGAAATACTTTTTTTTGATTGAAAAATTTAAAAAAAAATTATTTGTATATTTCTTTCTTATACTTATCCCATAGCATTTTATCTATTTCTGTAGTAGTTATTTTCATTCCATCTTTTATTTTATTTAATACTTCTTTCTCCATCTTGGTCATTTCATCCATATAATTCTCTTTTTCCCATAAATTTGTTAATGCTAAATGTAATCTTTTTATATTTCTTTCTTCCCAATTTTTTGCTCTATTGTGTGCTTCTATATCTCCATTTCCATCATTTATTTCCATCATCCATATATAATCATTTCCTCTATATCCCGTCTTCTTTAATAGTTTTGTTAATGGGTTATCTATTTCCTCTATATATCTTGGATTTATTAATATAAAATATCTTTGTCCTGCTACTTTACTTTCATCTTTATAAAATACTATTTTTTTCTTCAAGTTGCTCATTTTTATTACCTTATTATTATTATTATTTTTTTTATATTTATATATCACTTTTAATTATTGTTATGTTTATTGTTAAGTATTATTTATTATATTATTTTTTTTATGTAACTAGTAACTAGTAACTAGTAACTAGTAACTAGTAACGCGTGACGGGAGTGCGGGAAAGAGTGAGTAAAATGAGTAGAATGAGTAAAAAGAGTAAAAAAGAGAGAAATATTAGTGAGAAACATTTGAAGTAAAAACATGTTTTGGATCTTCATAAATAAATGGAATTTTCCCAATCTGTTTTTCAATATTTTGGATTACTTTAGATTTCCTTACTAAATCAAAAGAAAGTTGTATATAACTATTATATTGATTATAAAAAAAATATTAAAATCATCATATTGATATAATCCATAACGAATTTTAGATTCGGCTTTTTTAATATTTATAGTATATGACTGACTATCATCAAAAAAGATTCTTAAATGGACAAAATTATATTTTTTGAAATGTTCTATAGGACATATAGACCGAGAAGAGAAAAAAATCTTTGGTGGTTTCAGAGTATCCCTAATATTAATTTCATTTAATAATAATATTATGTTAAATAATATAATTTTATTAATATTATATTATATATCTATAGTATGAAAAATACCAAAAGAAAAGAAATATACTTTGAGTGATTTGATAATGCAAATAATAAGTGATCCTGATGATGATGACAAATGCCCAAAATGTGGGACAAAAATAATTGATGATCCACTAAGTTCTGATATATTTCCATCCAAATTCTGTCCAAATTGTAATAAAATTATTGATCAATAATTTCTCTTTTTTTATTTATATGAATATTATTTAATAAAAAATAATTTAAATATCTTTTTTAGTTAAAAGGAGTATTTATAGAAACTAATATGATATTAGTATCTGGTACTTTTATAATAAAGAGTTCAGCATTAGGATACTTAGATTTTGCTTCATCAAAAACTTCCTTTGCATAATTACTTGTAAAGACTTCTTTATTAACAACAACAACAATCCATTTACCAGCCCTTAACTTTTTATTAATAGCATTAAGATAATCAAGTTCAGATGTCATAAATAAATAATAATAAACCATAATTAAAAATGTTACTCAAAAAAAAGATCGGCGGGGCAGTCAATTTACCAATAACTATCCAATCCTTAAATTTGACTCATCATCGTAGGATTGGGACTTTGATGAGAAAGTTAAATTGTCAGTATAATTATAGGGTAAAACTGCCCCTATTTTGACATAATAAAATAAATAAAATAATAAATATTTAAACTTTTCCCTATTGTAAAAATATCTAATGAAAAATATCTATAAATTTATATCAGTGAGAAAAAAAGCAATTTTTATATCAGGGAAAAAATCTTAATAAGTATACTAAGATTAGAGAAAAAAAATAATAAATTAAATATTAAGAAAAAATTGACTTAATAGGAACGGATTTATCTAATATACGAATAACCTTATAATCTTTAGTATAATCTAAAACAACTTCTCGGACTATATTTTTATCACCTTTTTTATAAGTTTCTATAAAGGCAACTCCACAAATAATATCTTTATCATATTTTTCTTCATACTGAAAATCTATAATAACTTCAGGGCATATCTTTATACTAAGAACCCATGAATCTTCTGGATAGGCGTCAGCTCCTATATCTATAACCTTTTCATTGTCAATTATAATTATTAACTCTGTCATATTACCCTCTCCGATGCGATATGGCATAGAGAGAGATAAATATGGATCGTTTGGATTAGAAACTATCCTAGTTTTAAATTTCTCTGTAGAAAAAACTTTTTGAATAATATTCATTATATCTTTTATTGATAATATCTCTACTAGATAAAAATTAGTAGCAGAAATATTTTGTAAAAAATCTAAATTTTTCTCTAAAATATTCTTTAAATCATTTAATTTTTTAACTTCCATAATAATCAAATCTCAATTAATTAATATTAAAATCATAATTTTTAGTCTGGTATATCTTATTCTTTGCTATAAATTTTTTTGCTCTTTCACTATCACAGGGGGCAGAAATCAAATATTCAGCATTACCAATCCAACCACAATCCGTACATTCTACGATAATATCGCCATCTGGAACTAAATTCTTGCTATAACATTTTGGACAAAAAAATATTTTTTTAATCATAATTATTCTATAAATAAAAAAAATATATAAATATAAGTGCTACCAAAAAAAAGTTTATATTAAAAAATAATAATAATATATTATATCTCATACGCGAGCTCGTGTGCGAGAAAATTTGTGTTGAAATGAGTGAGTAAAATGAGTAAATATAGTATTTAGAGTATATTAAAATGATAACATTAAAACATTTAAGAAAATATGGTAATTTGATAGGGAATATATGCCCAATATGTAAAAAAAGTGGTAAAAAAGTTAGATGTTATATAGTAGATCATGGTTGTGCTTTACAATGCTCTAAAAACAAAAACCACTACTTTGAAATGAGTGATATATTATTTAATGAAAACAATGAAATAATAATTAAATTAAGGACTAAGTATTAAAAATTCTTCTTTCATTTTTTGTAATATTTCTTGTTTCTTTTCATCGTATTTTTCATAAAAGTCTTGTAATATATTTTCTCTTGCATTTTCTGTAATTTCGAAAAAATCAAACTTTAGATTTGTCATCCCAATAATCCCTGCATTTTGTAATCTAAAAAAACCCTTTCCAATAACTTAGAAAAATGATACACCTCACTCTCATTAAAGATAAAATCAATTAATATTTCGGGAAACTTTTTTTTCAAAGAATAAAAGGTGTTATGAAGATACTTCGGGTCAGCAGATATTCTATCTCGCTTAGATAACGCAAATATTGATGCTATAATTCCATCAATATTTTGGTGTGATTTTATCTCTTTTATTATTCTCTTTTTATCTTCTTCATCCAACTCCTTACGCAGTTCTACATTAATTTCATACATATTCATTTTTTCACCTCAAATCTAGACGCTGCGTCTAGATTTATTATAATTTATAATTTTCTATTATACCTTCCTTTTTTAATTTCCTACAAATTTCAAATACTCTTCTTGGATCTAAACTAAATTTATAAGCAATATCACTTGGGAAAATAGTTTTATATCTATTATTTTTAAGATATTTAATAATAATACTTTCAATTTTTAAATCATTCATAACTATTCTCTCTCTATTTTTTCTATTTTTCCATTATTAGTAAATTTAAATTTATTCACTTTAGGGGGATTAGGAATATTGAGTCCAAATTTATGTTCTAAAATTAGATCATACAAAACTTTACATACTTCAATATTTCCATGCAGAAAAAACATATTCTTTGCACAATTGAAGTGAATAGCAGAACATTTTTTACATTCATCATCATTTGGTTTAATGCTAATAGATTTCGGTATTCCCTTATCAAAGACACCTAAAGCTTTATTAGCTCTAAAAATTGATTGTCTAACTTTTGATACAATTTCTCGTTTATCCTCATCAGTTATAATATTGGAATAATTAATATTATCAATCAAAATCTTAATTTTCTTGTATACAGGAGTAGTATTAATTTCTATTTTCATTTTTCATCACTCCTTATTCCTCTACAAACCAATGTAAACTCAATTCCACATTTCAAACAACGAAAATTAATTATGTCATCATCAATATTATAGATGTCGTCGGTTGTTAATAGCATACAACAATTCATACAACATAACTCTCCTCCTATTCCAATATAGGATGAATAGTAAGCATTTATCTCCGACATTCCTATGAGTGAATGTCCATCTTCCATATTTCTATTACTCATTTTTTTCATTCCTTTTTGTTTTTTCATAATATAATTCTTCTGAGATTGGATCATAATCTTTGAAAAAGGGAAGTATAATATTCTCAAGCCAATCTAGCGTTCTATCATCCGACTTCTCAATATCAAACATCATATGCAATACTTCAGAATAATATCTATGAAATATAAAATAATTATATATAACCCTATAAAAAAGTTGAGCTTCAGGAATCGTTGCTGGGCGATATCCCATCTTATCAAACAAATATAAGGTGATTTTGTCGAGGAATTTTCCTCCTGAAACATTTACATCTAAGGTCTTACCATCTCTTGAATAATAAGTTCTCAATATCTTCCTAACTCCTTTAAGAAATTCTTTGTTTGTTTTTTATTCATATAATCATCTTCAAAATTACAATAGTTATTCTCTATAATTCTAACAATTCAGACCGTATTTTCATCAATATCTTTCCTAAATGATTTTCTCCTTTACCATAACAAATACCCCAAAAAATGTCGCCCCAAGAATTACCCTCAACCAATATTATATCACCAGAATCTATTATTTTATTTTTTAAATCTTCGTGCCGATTGAACTTTTGCCTAACAAGTTCTTCCATTATACCAAGTTTTACCTCTTCCCAATCAGGTCTTAATTTGACTTTTCTACCTAACCGCTTGGCTTGACCAGGAGTCTCTGCTTGAGATATTCTTTTTCTTGAATTTTTATCATGTGTTTTTACTGCTTGATAAGCGTGTTCAACTGAGGGATATTCTATGTCTTCATAAATAATTTGACAAGGATAAAAATTCGATAAAAACCTATACTTCTCAACAAATATATCACAAATTTCTATTACTTTTTTTTCATTCATTATTTATTACCTATTATTAAACTTTTTTACCTGCTTGAAATAGCCGAATCTTATATTTTTGGTGTTTCTTTTTTACTATTTTTTCATATCTCATTGCTTCCTTTTGAGATATAAAATATTTTATAATTCTCATTTCTATACAGCGTTTATTTTTTAACGATTTGGTAGTTTTTTCATAAAAGTGTTCTTTTTTTCTCCGTTTGGGGTTGTTAGTGTAACCAGTATAATATTTTTTAATATTATTCTGATAATATTCTACAATATAAACGCAATAAATGGTCAACTTTTTTCAATCTCTTCTAAAAATCATAATCAATAATATTAACATCACACTCATCAAGATTAGGATTATCACAAATTGGACCGTCATCCCATCTCAAGAATACACAAACATCTCCCCCAGCTAATATCCAATTAAGAGGTTTTGTACAAAAAACTTTTTTTTCCATAATTTATACCACTACCATAATCCAATTACTCATTCTCCAATAAATTTATCAATTTTTGTTTGTTGTTTGTTATTTGTATATAATTTTTTAGTTTCTATTTTATGACACTCAATACATAATGTGATCAAATTATCATCTAAATCTGATCCCCCCTGGCATCGTGGTATAATATGATGAACTTCAAGTTTACTGCGAGAAATTGGAATAGTTGTTTGATCTTTTTTAATGCAATATTGACAAGTGTAATGATCTCTCTTTAAAATTCTATTTCTAATGTGATTCCAATCGAACCTTTCAAGATATTCATGATAAAAATTTAACCAATGATCTTTACAACAGAATTTTCTCTTCTTCCCTGATATATCTTTTCCGCACCATATACAATACTTTATATCATTCTCTTTTCTAATTTCTTGGTTTGAATATCTACCTTCTGAGTCCAACAATGGAATACCAAATAATTTCAATATTTACTTATTCTCCCTTTAGATAATAATACTTTTTACTATCTATTTTATCAATTACAATAAAATCATTTTTTATTTTCATTATATTCTCCAAAAATTGTTCCATTTTTTTCTATCAATATCATATTTTTAATTAAAAATATATATAAATATAATAATTAAAATTCTATATCAGGTTCATTTAATTTCAATAATGGTATCTTCGCAATATCTTGATAATATAGAATCGACTTTTTTTGATCTCGAAATTTTGCAAACTCTAATAAACATCCTTTAGAATTTTTCCAATGAGGAGTTAATATTAGTCCATCACACTTATCAACCATAATCATATCTTGATGAATCCATATTTCCCATTTTCGTGGCTTCAACCTATGCAGATTATGATTATGAAGAACTGGACAATAAATATTATATCCTAAATCTAATAAATGTGATGTTTGTATAATTGCTAAATTATAATTAAAATCTTCAATATCTGATTCTTTAGACTCAGCAGGGCTACTCTTGTTTTTTGAATAAGGTGTTGCTAAATAAAACAACATATCCCTTTTATTTTTGTTGCGTTTTTTCATTTATAACACCTTTTTTAGTCACAAATTTATCCAGTCCTTTCTTTGGAATGAATTTATTAACTATCGGATAATGAATTTTATTGATTATATCTTCTACTGTGAAGAAGTGAATAATAATACTATTTTCTCTTTTTAATCGTGCAACTTCCTTTTTGAAATCTACAGAATAATGTAATGCAATATATATGGCTTCTTTAGATCCTTCCCGTAATAAAGATCCACTAAATTGATCTAAATCGTTTCTACCTGCCTTATGCTTTTTAACTTGGATTGGACATTTGCCAAGATATCCATCAATTCCACCATCTGGACCACGATTACCAGAGAACCCACCAAATTCGTGAATAACCCAATTTTGAAATTCGTTTCCATCTAATGTTGCAATTTCTTCCTTAGTAATTGGAAGTCCTTCAATGTGTTTAATAGAAACCCTTAATCTCTTTGCTACCAACCTACAGGCAGTTGGACTAACATCTATACCGATAAATTGACGATCCAACTTTTTAGCAACAGCCAGAGTAGTTCCACACCCACAAAAACAATCCAATACAATGTCGCCTTTATTAGAACTGGCTTTAATAATTCGTTCTAACAATTTTTCTGGTTTTTGTGTAGGATATCCATATCTTTCTTTACTATTTGCTGAAAGATTATTTATTTCCCATACAGCTCCCATAGATTTTGGTTTTAGATATACTTTTCTATCAACACCATTAGTATGATATATCTTATATTTTTTTCCATTTTCATCCATTTTATCATATCTTTTTAATGTCAAGGGATTGTCTATTTCGACAAATTGAAGATTAAATGTGTATGCTTTGGATTTAGTATAAAATAAAATAGTATCATAGTTAGATAAGAACTTTCTTGTAGGTCTACCAATTTTATTCTTATAGTGCCATACTATCTCATTTATGAAATTATTATGTCCAAATATATCATCACATAATACTCTTAGATATGCGTCTGCATGTTTGTCGCAATGAAGATATAAACTTCCCGTCTTTTTTAACACTCTATATATTTCTTTTATTCTTGATTCCATCCACTCCAAATAGACATTAATGTCTTTGGATGCTTTACCTGTTCCATTCCTATTTTCTGTGATCCACCGATCACCAAATTGTCGTATCTCTTCACCATCATTCCAAATCACTGCATAATTTTTACTGGTAAAAAAGGGTGGATCTATGTATATCAAATCTACAGATTCATCTGAAATGCTTTTAAGTACTTCTAAATTATCTCCACATATTATTCTTTCTGTTTTTTCATTTATAACAACTTTCTTTTTCACTTATTTGTTTCACTCCGCCATTTGGGATAATCTTTTTCCATTTCATTAAGAATTTGAGTAGCATTATAAGATCCTATATACCATTTCATAAAAAAATAATAATTATTATTAAATTTATCTTCTTCAAGTGTGGAATAGAAATTATCCATTATTTTCAATGTTAATTCTTTATTTTTTGTAACTTCATTGATTTTATCAAAGAAAAAAGAATAGAGTCCATGTCCATAAATTTTTTCAGTCATATATATCTCTTTCAACTCCTATTTTTTAATGATTTAGTGGATTCCCAATTATATACATTGCAAAATGAACAATAAGCATATCTAATTGTATTTCTATATTTATAATTAACCTTTCTACCGCAGTTCCAACAAAAAAAATAATCGTATTTTAATTTTGCCTTCAATGCTTCAATTTCATCTATTTTATTAATATATCTCTTTTGTAATTCTTTAATTTCATCATCCAATTTTTGAAGTAATAGTTGGTCATCATTCAATAATTGATTTTCAGTCATCTTTTTCATCTAAATATTTTGAATTAATGTTTTATATCTAATATTTCGAATAGTACTTTCGGTGATACTAAAAATTTTTCCTAATGCTTTATATGTAAGAATTGGAGTTTTCCCTACTTTTACACGCCGCATATTATCATAAACAATTTTACAAATGAAAGCATTATAAGAAGTGTGGGAACTACTATTAAGTTTTTCCCGTAATTTGCAGATTTTAGTAACTTCACTAACAGTTTTTCCCCGTATATCATATGTATTATTCCTTAATTTTGAATCAGTTATTTTTGAGTCTAAATATGCAAAAATTTTAGATATACAATAATTAATTCTATCATTTACTGTAATTCTGTGATAATTTAATCTAATATTTTTTGGTATATCAAATAATATTTTATTAATACGACTTGCTGTTACTATATATCCTGATTTCTTCATTTGCTGTAAGATGTATTTCAAATCCATCGCTATTCGTTGATTTCTATAATAAAACAATATTGCTACAATCAATATATCAATAAGGCGATAATTTTTAGTAGTATATTTTTCGATAGTTTTTGCAATTAATAATACTTTTATTCGTGCTTTGCGACTTAATTGAAATATATTATTAATTTTTAATAATGGTCCTATTAAACGATTTCTAATTTTTATATTAGATACTTGATTATTGATATATTCTAATTTCTTATATTTGTCTTTCGAATTAAAAGTAGAACCCAAATGATATGTCGGTGTAGATTGAATCTTTTTATTATAATCACTATTATTAGTATTATATTCTTTTAACATAACATAATATTTGTTAGTCATATAGTATGGTTCTTTTTGGATAATCCCACAATCTTTACAAACTAATTCTTTAGATTTATTTAATATAATATTTTTTGATTTACAAATATCACAAATTCTATTCTCCATATATAGGAAATATATAGACTTATATATAAATCTTTCCACTGATTTATATATAGTTATAGGTATTATACTAATCCCTTTTTTTTGGATAAATAACTTCTACAGCTAATATTAAATCATCATTTTTTGCTTTCAGAGACCATTCCAACATGCATTCTTCTGTAACTTTTAATATTCTAATTATTTCTTTAGGTATTACCGTCCTGTAACTATATTGCCATACATTAATTTTACTAATTATTTTTTTAGCATTTTTATTATTATTCATTATAATATTTATGAAGAAAAAAAGTATTTAAAGGTATTTACTAATACATTTAATATATATTTATATAGTTTTTTTAATAAATAATATAATATTATTAGGGATAATATTACATAAAAAATATTGGATGAAAATTATGCCTTTGGATAAGGATAGTATATTATATAACCAAAACTTATTTTTCAATTTAATTTATCCCCTCCCACTTAAGTTTAACCCCTCAAATACATAACATTTGGTATATATAATTTACCTTTAAAATCCAAAGGCATCGGATTTCTTAGATTGAGTACGGATATTATATAAAAATTGAGAAATTTTATTTTTAATATGATTAGGTATGTTATTTGATAATTTATCAGAAAAGTTTTTATTCTCAATATCTTCTTCTATCTTATTTTTGGCAACATTTATCCAATCTTTAAACTTATCAGCCATTATTAGTGAAACTTTTTCAATATTATTTTGTTTGTGATACATAAAAAGATCAAAGAATTTATAGTCTTTATTAGTAAAAGTATAATTATTCAGTAACTTATTCATATTCATTTCAATTTTATCATATGATAAAATATATTTGGCTTCTAAAAAACAACGCATAATGATTAAATTGACTTTAGCTTTTCGTATATCTCTATTCTTACCTGTAGTATAATTATGTCTTGCCATACTTAGTAAAGTTGATATAAGTCGTAGTGAGATACTTTCACTAACTAATTGTCGGACTCTATTAAACAGACTATAATTAGAGGTTATAAAATATGGAGAAAAGATTTCATCATAAACATTAATATTAGACTTTAGAACCTGTTGAAAAAATGTTTTTAATTCATCTAATTCATAATCATATTCCATATTATTAATTATTATTGCTTTTTTAGAATGAAACCTTTGAACAGGATTATATAAGGTTAAGAAATGTCTAGTAGGTAAAATAAAAACGCCCTTCATATCATAATCAGAATGAATTGTAGCAGTCTTATATATATGAGATCCACCAATCGACAGGAAGTCTAATAATAGTGGTCTAGAATGTCCACTAATATTTGAATCATAATTATTTATACTAAGATTATCTTTACACCAATCTATAAACTTTTTCATATCCTGTTGATAATTAAATATTTTTTCCATAATTATTCACTAATAATATTTTTAATAATAGATATTTAAAATAAACTAATTTAAATTATTAAATAAATAGTTTAAATACTTTTTAATTATAATAATTAGTGATAAAAATGTATATAGATAATAATATAATAAATACAATATTCCAAGATTATTTAAAATATATGTGGATAAAAGAAATAATATCTAATAATATAGAATATAAAGGTGATGATATGTTATTATTAAAACCATTAGAGATATCATTAATACGTCCTAAATTTAAAGAAACAGAAAACAATTCTCATAATTTATTTAATCTTATAATAAAAACTAAATCAAAAAGATTTGATATTGAATTTGCAGATATTCCATATTGTAAAGGATTTCGTTTTATATTTTATGGAAGAGACCCTAAAAGTAGACGAAAGAGCAAACTATGGGAAGACACTTTTTCATATTATTATTTAGTTGATTTATATATTAACTCAAATAAGAGAGATGGTTCAATAATAAAGATACGTTTTATATTCAAAAAGGAAAATATATATCAAGAGTTAAAAGAGTATATTAAAACGATTATAAAAAACTTCGAAAATTTAAAAATGGATATTTTTATTAAGTTGGAAGAAAATCTATTAGATAAAGAATATTGTTATAAAGAGAGTAAACAATCTATTAGACTAATAGTTTATAAATAATATTTTATTTGACGGGATTTAAACAAAACTTATTATTAATATCCTCTATTTTTTATCTTTAAAAAATATTTGAAAAAAATGTTATGGATAATTAATGAAAATTTAATATGTTGTAGTGACCTCGTGTACATATTAATACACAAGCCTTGTGTATTAAATACCACACGAGAGATTTTGTATATATATAAATTCATTATTTTTCATCTTCTTAACTTTTTAAAAAAACTTTATAAAGAATTAAAATTATTTATTTATAAGGATTAAATATGATGAGAAAATTTTTATATTTTCAGTCTAGAGAAAGAATCTTAGAGTATCATATCTTTTTTTAAATATATCCCTCTCACATAAATTTTCCCCTCCTCTTAAATAAATTGTTCTCTCTAATTTCCCTCTATAAGACTGAATATTTCTCTCTTTTTGGATAATAATAAAAATTAAGACAAGTATTTTATATAATTCTAATTCTAAAATTTAAATAATTAGTTTATATACTTTTTTAGATAATGAATAATATGGCAGAGATATTTTATGAAGATGAATTTGATCTCCAAAGAAAAATTGTTAAAAAATTAAATGAATCGGGCTTTCATTTTAAGAAAGTAAAAGCAAACTATTTTTGTGATTTAGTTGATGAAGTTAATAAAATATATATAGAAGTTAAGCCCGACTATTTCTCACCAGCACAGATACTTTATGGAATGGCAAGAAATAATATTAAAGAGGCAAAATATATTGGTCTTGCGTGTGCATTTGAAGTTCGTTTTTATATTCCCCCATCATTTGAAGCAATCCTAAAATTTGCAAAATCAATTGATCCTAAATTAAATGCATCACCAAGTTCTATTACTAAACAGAAATGGCAAAATCAGGCTTTTAAATTACTTAAGAATCATGACTATATATGGACTTATAAAGAAAAGATAGATTTTGATAATAAAGTTCATGAGATTTTTATTAATAAAAATAATTATGATTATTTTAAACATATATTCCTGAAATATAATATTAATCCCGCTAGATTTCTAACTTATATAGCTGACATTTTTGCAAAAGACCAAGAAATTATTATAAATAATAAGGGGCAAATAATAAACAAAAATACAGGTAAGTTCTTTAGGAATAGTGATAGCAAACAACAAACATTAACTTATGAATATAAGAAAATAAAAAACTATAGAGATAAAACATTATTTGAAAGTATTAAAGTTAAAGATAAAGATATCCAAGAAATTTTACATCAGATTGATAGGCTAGAACCAATCACTCAAAGACGGAAACGTGGTAGATATTTTACTAAAGGTAATCTTGGTAATGAAGTGTCAGAGATTGTTAATACTATCAATCCTGATTTAGTGATTGAACCATATATTGGGGCTGGGTCATTAATAGATTCATTGATCTCTAACTATAAAGGAGTTGGTAATGATATCAATGATGGATTTATTAAAATATTACGAAAAAAATATGAGGGACATAATTGGAAATTTACTAGCATTAATGTAATAACTACTACAATTGAAGATTTAATAAACAGGTGGGAAATCCCTAAAGATAAAAACATTCTATTTATAACAAATCCACCATTTGGTACTACTTCTACTAATAAACTATCATCAAGAAAAAGAGAAATCAAAGTAGGCAAGTCAAGAAAAACTAAGATAGATTATGGGGGACTTGGTGATAAATATGGTAGAGGAGATTTAGTAATCCCAACTATTGCAAAATTAATTGAAATTATTAAATATTTAAAAAATGGGTATTTATTATTTTTTGCGCCCGCAGGAGTATTTTGTGGTAGAAAGAGATATAATAAGTTGTTAAAAGCTTTATTAAAAGATTTCAAGTTTTTAGAAGGCAGTATTTTTAGTGGAGAACATTTTAATAGTGTATCAAAAAAGAAACCAATTTCCTTTACCATTTGGAAATATAATAAAGGGGTAAATCTCTCACACGATTCACTTATATTCAATTTTGAAGGAAAAGATATTAAGTTAAAAAACTTTTTATTATTAAAAGATGGATGGAAGTATGATACGCGTAAAATAATTGAAAATGAAATTTGTGTTCAACATAATGAAACATTTAATGCTTCACCCCCAAAAATGTTTCATTTAAATGTTAAAAAAGGTGGTTCTGAATTACTTAGTGAAAATATTAAAATTGATTTAAAAATACCCAATCTTCCATCCGAATTAATTTATGGCTTATGGTCTTTATGTGTAGGTCACAGGGCAATTGCTAAATATCCTATTTATATTGATAATGCATATATTCATCTACCCAACTTTTCAAAGACCGAAACAATGGAAATTCTAGTTTTTACTACTATTCATGTAATAATTTCAGAACTAAAAAATAATTATTGTGAGGGTAAAATTGGTTTTATAGGAATGCAGAGAATCTTTCAATTTGGTAATAAAAGATTAACTAGGGGGGTAGAATATCTGATAAATACATATGGATATTGCCAAATTGGTAATACTACACTTAAAGAAATATTTGATGAATTGAGAAATCAACCAGATATTTCTAAAATTAACAAAGATTATAGAAAAATGATAAAAGTTGAGATTGAAAAAAGGTTAGATATAATAGGATATTGGACTTATATTCCAATTCCAGAGAAAATATAAATTTACTTTAACTCTTTTTTTTCACTTATATTCGTTATTATAATTAAAAAAAGTTATTAGAAATTATTATAAACATCTTTAGTTATATATTTATTATATTCTATTCTTCTTTGATATAACCAATATAAATGCTGAGAATTTGGGAATGTTTCTTCCATTTTTATTGCTGTATCTTTAAATAACTGTTTATCTATTATCTCAATATCTGATTCCCAAATATCTGCAATTATTATATCAAAAAAGTCTATATTTCTAGAAAAGTTAGTAAATAGAATTATTTTTTTTAATATTCTAATTGTTCTATAATATAATTAGTAAATTTATGTATTACTTCTATTGTGTCACTAGGTATTAAATTTCTCTCTCTTTTTAGTCCTACAAGTAGTCCAATACTTTTTTCTTTATCAAAAAAAGGATCCTTATTAAGGTCTAATGTAGAATCAAATATAGCCATACAGTTACAATTACAAATATATTCACAAAACTCAGACCAGTCTGTAGTAGATTCTTTATCCGAAGAAATTATGATAAAATCAGTACAAGCAGAAATTATCATTTGGTTTTCTATAGTTATTCTACCACCACAATCAACTAGCACCAAAGGAAATGTATTTGACAACTTTTTTATTGAATTCAAAGTAAATTCAATGAATTCAGGATTAAATTTACCTTTTCTTCTTATTCTTTTAACTATATCTTGATATGATTCAGCTGACCAGACTCCTTCGCCATCAGGTGCAGCTCGCTGCAAGAAAAATCTGACTCTTTTAATTTGTTGTAAATAGAAAAAAATTTCAGTTATAAATATAGTTTTTCCAGAATGTGGAGGACCTACGAATGCTATAATTTTTCTTTTTACCATAAAAAACACTAAGAATTTTTTAATTGATAAATAAAATAAATGAAGTAAACAAAAAGTTATAGAAGAATTATATTATTCTAAAGGGATAACATCGCCAGGTTGTGGATGATTTACATGTGAAGCAACAACTATTATACTATTCATTCTAGGTTCATAAGTCCCCACCCAACGAGCTGGGTGTAATAAGTGAGCTAGATTGGCATATAGCCAAACAGGACCTCTCCCAGAAATAGCTGCTCCTTTGTTATAAGGTACTGGAGGTAATTCTACATTTTTAAGGTCACTTGGGTCAATTATTCCACCTTTAATAACAAATTCTATTAACGAAAAATTATAAAACTCTTTTATACTAAAACCTATTTTGGATGTTTTGGTTTCCATTTATATCATCAATATAATTTTTATAATATAAATATCTTTTAATATTATATTATTTTTAAATTTATTTCTATTTAAATAGTGTTTTATAAAGATACCATATAAAAAATAGTAGATTTTTTAGATTACAAAAATCTATTTTCTATTCTATCCTTCTGTTCTTTAGTTAGTTTCTGATATTTATATAGAACCTTTAAATATTCACCAATATCTAATGCCATATCTATTTGCTCTTTAGTTAGTTTTTGAAATTTATATAAAAAGCCTAAATATTCACCAATATTTAATGCTTGATCTACTTGCTCTTTTGTTAACTTTCGATGCATATATAAATTTCCTAAACATTCACCAATATTTAATGCTTTATCTACTTGCTCTTTTGTTAACTTTTGATTTCCATATAAAGAATATAAATTATCACCAATAGCTAATGCCATATCAACTTGCTCTTTTGTTAGTTTTTGATATATATATAGAACCTTTAAATATTCACCAATATTTATTGCCAAATTTTTCTCCTGATCTGTCATTCGTCTATATAGATATATATCCCAATCATGTTGTTGTTTTATTCTCGAGAGTATTATATGTTCTTCTATTATTGAATATTTTATTACTTTAACTATTTCTTTATCTAATGATGTAGCAGCTAAATCATCTATACTATTAATAGAATTTTTTGCATTAATTATATTATTATATATTTTGATTACATCATCTCGTGTAAAATAATGATATACATCATTAAATATATTATAAAATTTGATACAATAATCGGGGTCTGATAATCTTTCTACAAATCCATTCAAAATTAGTATTATTATTGGTATCACAAATTCTGGTAACAATTCTATTAATGCCATTGAAATCGAGTTTCTGCCTACAGGGTCTATTACCTTACTTGTTGTGCCTAAATATGAATCTAATAAAGTCTGTAACAATCCATTTTCTAATAAATATTGAACATAAGATCTTATTGTATAATAATAATCTATAATTGAAATTTGAAATTTTGCTACCTGTTGTCCTTTTATATCCTCTAGTGATTGTGATCGTGATGATGGTACTTCTTTAAACTGACCTGTCTCTTCAAAATAGAAGTCGACAATTTTTGGATGAATACAAGTAATCTTCTCTTCTTGATCTCCTACTTTAAAGATTATTTGATTTCGTGGTTTATTTTTCTGCCGATTCCAATCAGTCATTGCAACGATTTCAAGCCCCGCCCTTAATAATGCTATATCAGATTCGTGAGTTGGAATGAATACCTTCATTAAATATTTAAAACCACCTGTTTCAGAGTCGTGGTATATTTCATCAGAAGGTATCGCTTTTGCATATTC
>JGI10211J14876_10000109_pt1 | contig 30097 bp, 61 predicted proteins | sample Etolagsediment_FD_14876 | JGI IMG/M metagenome (IMG submission 14876)
CCTCCTATTTCGTGCCATTCTGCCCATAACTCATCGCCCCATATTTCGCACCATTCTTCAAAATCCATTACTTTTGCATCATCCTGTTGTTTACTTTTTGTACTCATTTTGCCTCCTTTCTTAGTGGCTAGTTAGTATTTTTTCTTGTAATGCTTTCATTCTGAGTATTCCACGCATTTGTTCTTCAGATAACGCTTTTATTTTTATATTCTGATCGTACCTTTCTGCATCTTGAGCTGAAATTGCTATATTACCAGTTTCTATATAATTAATTCTCATCCAGAGTGCTGTTAGTATATCTGATTTTTCTTCGTGTGTTAAATATACTTGTATCATATTACTATCTCCTTTCTTTGGTTAATTAATTTCTAAGTTGGTCTATATGCCATGTTCTACCGCATATACTACGTATGTACATAGTGTTTATTCTATCTATCCAACAAATGTCTACTATTTTCATTTCACCTCCTTTCTTTTCGGTAAGTATCTGTAGTGCCTATTCAGTTCACATCATGCCCGGTTATTGTGCACATCCTGCCCGGTTGTTGTGCACATCCGCCTTTCTTATTTCTCCTTCCTGGCACACCATATAGTTGGTATCTTATTATACTTATACATAAGTGATAGTCACTACATAAAACACTCATTAGAATATTTCCACTGTTTCTACCACATTGTTTAGGTTATTAACATCAATGCCAACATCTTCCCCACCCATTTCTATTGGCATCTCTACATCATATTGTTGTGGTGGTTGTGGCGGTGGTGTAGGTGATTTCATATTTGACAACTCCTGTTTTAGTTCATTCAAACGCATTTCGAGTTGCTGGACATGTGACAGTTCATTGTTTTGTGTTCTCTGTTGGTCAGTTTGTGAATTAGGTATGTATTGACCAGGCATATTCATATTCCTTTTTGATGTCTTGGAGTCTATCAGTTTTATACGATCCCCTTTGGATAACCCCAACCTGACTTCTACCATTAGTTCCTCGTTTTTATCAGTGAATACTTTGTAAATAGGTGGATGACACAGTGTTAATGTCACAGTTCGTCCAGTGGTTAAGTACTCATGGATACGTGGTGGGAACAACTGTTTAGTGTTGGGGTCCTCGAATGATATTATTGAAAATCTATATACAGGTCTCAGTCCATTTCTTCTTATTCTTGCGTCTTCGTAGTATTCTTTTTCTCCATTTGTCATTATTGGATATATTCTACCTTCTGATATCATCATCCTATTATTGTTGGACGCAGTAATAGGTACTAAGGTTTTACCACATTTTGGGCAATTCATTTGTTGGCTGGACAAGTAAAGTCCTTTGCATGTTGCACAGGTTAAATTGAAAAGTTTATTGTCGTGACCTAATCTTCCAGTTATAATTGATTGAAACATAATAAGTCTCCTTTCTTATTGTTGGGGGTTAATAAAAAATAACATATAGTCCATAATCATTAACTAAAAAGAGGTGTACTACCAGGTCCGTATTTTTTGACAATAATGATCGTTGCAACTTTTTCATTGAGTGATTCCCACTCTTTTTCAAGTTGTTCATTACAATGCCTATTGACATCAATAAACCCGAATTTAGTATATAGTTGCCATATTGGTGCTTTTTTCTGTGTAATTCTTTTATATATCTTCTCATTATCAACTACTACTATATACTCTACATTTATACTTGCTGTTATTGCCGTTATCATATATATCTCCTCATTTATGGTTGGTTCTTCGTGATTTACGTTTACGTACTTGTTTTACCATTTTCTTATTCCTAAGTCTTTTTACTTCTTTTTTGTCCACACTTTTATGTTTGCTTTTTGATATCTTTTGATTATCACCCCCTATTTGTAATAATTCTGTGTCTAGTGGTATGTTTGGAAGTATATAAAATGGTAATATATTCATTTCATATTTCCTTTTTTGAGTTTAATGTTTCATGCCATTTATATTTAATTAATTTAGATAAGAACCTATTACCTCTTGTCGTACGTCTTCGTCTGTGGTTACCTTTGTTATGTTGACTTCTCAACTTGTTATTAGAAAGCCTCGACATTTAGTAATTCTCCATCCATTATATCTTCTTGTGTATCGAAATGTTTTACAATCTCTTCAGCATGTTTATCACTTAGTGCCTTTAAGGCCAATTCCTTATAAGTTTTACTATCATTTCTATGTATTTTACCTATGTCCTTCATCCATTCGTCTATTATGTTTAAAATATTCTTATTTGTTATAACATTGTCATATATTGTATACTTCTGTTTCAACTCATTGGTTGTACCATTAATTTCAAGAGTTGCATAATGTTTATCTTCCTTCTGCATGGAAAATACAATACTGGTCCCATTCATGCATCTTTTGGCGTAGGATGCAATGCAGTGGTGCATTGTATTTCCCTCATCTCTTAATTCTTCTGCATTTAATAACTGTATAAATTTAAAACCTTTATATGATTTGTCCGGTGACTTAAAAACTATAAATGGGTCATCTTTGAATTTATTTAGTATGTCTCGATTCCTATTCAATATTTTGACCAATTCATCATGGACATTACGTACGTCATCAGAGGTTTTAAGTTTATTCACTCTTAATCTTATATTTAGATCTCTGGCCATGTTGAATGTGTCTCTCCATGTATACCAATTAATTTCTGATAGTCCTGCCCCATCACTTTTAATCATGGGATCTGCAAATTTAATATAAGAATCCATTATATCCTGTTCATCATCCGTAAAATTTGTATATGACATACAACTCCGCAATATCTTTACTGCCCCCTCAATATGTGTTTCATTTCTATTTTTAATGATATTTGTAAACCAATGATAGATATATTTAGTATTCCCAGTATTATTGATCGATAGATATTTTACCCAAGATGCAATAAATGACAACTGGCCGTTATAAGACATAGGGGTTTGAAATAGTGTTGAAAATGATTTCTTATATTTACATCCCATGATACCTCTGAGAAATGTGTTGAGATTATTCTTTTTCCTTAACTTTTTGCCAATACCATATATTTGTCTTATATCCATTTCCTTTGAGTCTTCTCGTGGTTTGAGTGCATAAAAGTCAGAAACAAAAGTATAACTATTTAGAAGAACTGTAAATGTCAACCACTTAATTGGTGCGTTTGCCAATTCTTGTAATAAAATCAAAAGCAATAAAAGACTTATTTGTGTAGTAACAGGTATATTATCAGGTAATAGTATTGACTTAGCACCGCTCGGAATATATTCATGTTCTACCACATCATCCAAAGTAATATATAATACAGCATCAGGTATTCTCTTATACAGATTATCTATCATATATTTGAGAAATAACCTACCCAGACCACCGGAGTGTAAAATATATAATGAAATTGTTGCTGAATTCCATAAAACATTTCGTATCACTCTGTGATACTTTTTTCCTTTTCTATTAGATCGCCATTGAATATAGTATAGTTTACCTGTATCTCTATTGAATGTGATAATATGTGTCGTCTTTTTGTACTCTGTCATACTGTTGTTTAACTTATCGAATCTATAAGTGACAGACACTAATCTTACAAGCGGCCCTTTTATACTTAATAAGTATTTAGACATTTTATAGATTGCCCATTTGTTATCCGCATCTTTGGGTGTATAATCATCTACATACAAAGGTGTTATATCTTTATAAACCACGTATGGTGAACACCACATAGAACTACCTGCATCCAAAAATCTTTTTGGAGGAGGTAGAGCTGGTATATCTAGATTTTGCGTTCCCTTTAAACATTTCTCTGAATCTAATGTGATTAACAGTTCGTTAAATGACTTACCTTTATGGAATCTCTCATTCTTACCATATTTTTTTGGTTTAATTATATTACGTTTACAAGTATAACTATATGCTGGTATTTCTTCTGTTGTTTGTTTTAACTCCCTCTCAGTAGATTCCCTGAGTATTTCCAACTCTTCCTCGGTGAAATTTTCACCTCTGGTAGTATTGCCCATAATTGCATCGGGTAGGTCGTCAGTTATTCTTTCCAATTGTTCAATATTAACAGTTTTGGTTATGGGGGTGATTATTAAAAACTTCTCATATGACGGGTCTTCCGCCAACACTAACCTGTAATCAAATTCAAATTTATTCACCGGATCTATCTTGAATTCCACCATTACCTACACCTCCTTTCGTTTATAACATTGTTTATTTTTTAAATGCCTTTGCACATATGGGTCCATACCCTCGCTCTATGGACTTAGGGTCTGTCAATACTCTTCTACATCGTATACATCGCCCGTTATACTTTATTGTTAACGATCTAGGTATACTGTTTTTCATCATACGCTCAAATAACCATTTGAACGTTTTGTGTTGCACAGACAAAGACGTGAAATTGCCCTTCGACGTCGAGATTCTGTATATATAAATGTACCTACCGTCGTATCCCTTACGAAAGATGGTACCTAAATACTTAAAATTGCCTTTATTGTTAGTGACCATTACATACTTACTGGGTATTCCTAATTGTTTGTTGATATAGTTTATTTTCTTCCTCACTGGTACAAAATAAAAAGAGATGTGCTTGTTAGTCTTTGGACTAATAAGGGTGAACCAGTTTCTTAGGTTATCCTTTAAAACAGCAAACCTTATTATCTTATCATCTTTTAACGTCACCATTTCACTATTTTTGACAATTTCGTCTATATTTTCTTTTTTTATCTTCATTCCACGTCTCCTTTTGTTAAGGAGGGGGTTTTTATACCCCCTCCGATAGTTATTAATTACTTCTTACCACATGGCATACAGTGCCTGCATCTAATTAACCCTGTTGTGTCGGGGTTGGTGATATGGGCGTATAGCAAATTGCGCTTATCGCCCACATGTGCACAGCTTTTAAGGTGTAATTTCATTGTCTTTGTATTTATTATGTGTGTTATATTTGTTGGGAGAGTAACAGTATTTTTATCACTCATTTCTTTCTTTAAGTTGTTATATTTTCTTTTTCCGACTTGTACTACATGTACAATACCAGTTATGATGTGCATTTCTCTTTCTCTCCATTCATCAATACCGTTTTTAACGTCCCCTTCGTCTGTGTTACATATAAGCTGCATAATTAATTCCTCCTGAGTTTAAAAGGTCGATTTTATTCATTACAATGTATTTTGAAGGTAGTACATCTTATAGTTATTAATCAAGTTAAACTTCTTTTACTATGTTGGTATATTTCATCTTTGATTGATTTATTAACAATACTATTAGATCTCATTACGCTACTTTCCTACTCTCTTGCCATTTTTTATTACATCCTTTAGTGTGGCAAAAAACACGGCATTCTTTGATGATATTCGTAGTGATCTATTATGTCCAATGTGGTATACTATGTCGGACTTTTTACTTCCGATATAATTCATACCGTTACTCTTCCTCTTAACGTTAGATATCCCAGGAACATCCACTAATACATTTTTAGTATCAACTTCCATGGAAATGCCATTATAGATTATACTGATGGTAGTGGCTGTATAGTACTTCTTTTCTTTACCACTAACTATGGTTTGAATAGACATTCTGGGAGAAGATGCTATCACCCCCTCCAATACTTTATCACTGAACCTACTCAACTTAAATTTAACTGTTTTTTTCATTGCTTCTCCTTATTTTTGTTGTTAATCCACCATTATTATCTACTTTATAAACCACTTCTTTCATAAACCCATGTGAGAGTGGTTTACTTTTCTTAATGTCACACATAGACACAGTTACTAAACCGCGTCTATTAACGCAATTTGTTCTTATTCCATACGTTGACGCCAAGAAGAATTTATTTATTTCAGTTTTTTTAAACATTTTTTCTCCTTTTTATTTTAGTATGTTGTTATTGTTCGCACCAACACTATTATTCACCTCCTTTCTTTTCTTTATTGTGTATAAAAAGTTTCTTTATTTTCTTCCATACTACGGATGGTCTTTCCACCCATAGTATTGCCACTACGAATACGGCCAGAAATTGTGGAAACGGCAGCAGACACAGTAGGAAGATGCCGAATATTATCCATTCACTTATGGCTTTGTTGGTTTTTTTATCTTTTGTCATGTTTTATCCCCCGTGCGTGTATCTGTAATAAACTGTCTAGCTGCAGATGGGTTTAACCCCTGTGTAACTAACCCTTTTCTTAGTTTTCTATATTGTTTGTATACTTTCAAATTAATACCGAGCTTTTCCATTATACAACATCTCCAACACTTAAGCGGTGAATCTGCTGGTTTTCGTTCGGCTACATTTAATTTGATGTGACGTCCGCACTTTACGCATCTTTTTTCTGACAACTCTCTAAAACTATGTTTCTTACTTTTAGGCATGCTGCTCCTCCTTATAATATAGTAAAAGTTAGTATTATGACCATCCAAAAGATAATGATGGCCTTCCTTACCAGTCTTTCTACTTTGTGCATGTTACCTCCTTTCTTTTAGGTTTGTACTCCAATACATACACAGATATACTATGTACGTATTGGGGGATAAACCCCCTTTTGAATGTTAATACCTCTTTGCGTAAAATCCAAGGGACCTCTTGTCCCTTATCGAAATACCCAACCCTTCTATCTCACTAACATCTACAGTATTACCCCAAATACCATCATTGGATATGGAAAATTCGCTTTCTATATCTTGAGATAATGCCTCTAATGCGTCATCCTTATCTATCCGTAGGTCCCTGGATATTACTGTATTGAGGATAGTTTCCTCTATCCCCACTGGTATTTTCTCTACTATTATTATTTCTTTTTTCATTCTACATCTCCTTGTTTCCTTTAAATTGATATAATATTCCCCCAAGTTCCCCACAATGGAGATACTTGTTATCATTGTCTATGACTATCCCTTCCACCCGTGATCGACCTTTTTCACCAGCATAGAAGTGGAAGGAGTCAAACACTACTTTGAAGTTACCAAGACTATTTATTGTTACTTTATACAAATCACTGTTTCTGTTTGTCCACAGTCTAAATGTATATCTGTCTTGGTTCCTTGCAAAGAACCTTAACAATTCCTTATTTATCATCATTTCCGTTTTTAATGTAATTTTTATGTATTTATTTATGGTTGTTTTGCGATATACCTCCTCTAGTTTATTGGGTATCACCACCCCGTCGTAGTCTACATTGACCAATATTCTACTAATGTTAATCACCTCCTTTCTTATAAAAATCGTATCAATAACATTGTCCATCCGTTTATCATATCTTCACCTACCTCCTCCCCGATTTTGGGACGGTAAGTGCCTTTGTAATCAGGGTTGAATACATATACTTCTCTAAATACTTCCCCAAGAAATAGTGGTAGGTTTCTTTCGTTAAGACCAATAGCCGGACGTACCTCCTTTGGGGTAAGGTCCACTCCTAATTTTTCCGACGCTACCTTCAGTGTATTCGCATGTCCCCAGAACGAATACACGTTTATTCTTTTGTCAATTTTTCTTATTGGGACAGGTTTTATTAGTGTATTTCTCCTTATTAACACTAATGGAAATGTGTTACCAATCAATATCTTTCTCATTTTATTCCTCCTTTTTAAAAGTTAAAAGTTAAAAATCTATACCCCTACAAATACGGTTGGTGGGGGTATAATAATTATAATGAGTTAGTAATACTCATCATATATATAGGGACCCGGTTACAGTGTTTAGAAAGTTTGGTATTGTTGACCATGATATTTGGGGTCCTTGTTAGAAATTTTACAACGGCGGGTAATAATGTTGACCATGATATATAGATATATAAATACTAACTATAACATAACAAACCCCTAATTATTACACACCTATATACATCACAATACCAAACCTATTTTTTATCTAGCAAAAATTAAAAAATATTCTATAATAATAATATATAAGTGGTTTTTATATAGTTGAAAATAGAATGAGGTATAAAAATAAAAATACTATAAGTTCTTATTAATGTAAGGTAAAAATATGGTGAAACACAAAATTAAGTCAAAAGAAAAAATAAAAGAGGTTTTGAAATATATAGATGGTACAATAGTATTTACTAATGGGTGTTTTGATATACTACACCAAGGACATATACATTATTTACTAAATGCAAAAAACTACGGTGACTACTTAATAGTAGGACTGAATAGTGACAAATCCATTAGAAAAATTAAAGGAGAAAATAGACCTATAATAAAGGAAGGAGCTAGGTCAGAAATAATAGCATCTCTATATTTCGTAAATGCAGTAATACTCTTTGATGAAGAGACTCCTTTAGAACTAATAAAATATATACAGCCTGATATATTAGTAAAAGGAAAAGACTGGGAAGAAAAAGATATAGTAGGTGCAGACTTCGTGAATGCTACAGGAGGTAAGGTAGTACGTATATCATTTGATGTAGAAATATCCACTTCTACTATAATAAATAATATATTAGATATATATAAAGGAAAGGAGTAATAGAATTATGTCACCACTAACAACTATACTAACTATATTTGTACTATGTATATTAGTATTTATATTTATATTTGGAATAGGAGTAGTATACGGATGTTACAAAAAAAATAAGGAAGTAATAAAAGAAGAAAACGAAGGGGATAAACAATGAAAAAAAAGGATATAAAATTTGATATTAGTATATCATGCCCACACTGTAATAATAATAATCATAAAATGACTATATTAGTAGATAAAACCACACAAGACTTATTTTTAAAATGTAATAACTGTAATACTTATTTTAACCTAGTAAGGTGCGAATTAGTAGAGATACCGGAGAAAGAATGATAACACCATTTGACACACTTATTACACTAACACTAATATCATTAATAATAGTAATTATCAACAATAAAAGAAACGGACCTATGTAATAGTATATTATTATGTATATTTATTTGTTTGATAAACAAAACACTAACAAATTAAACCTTTTTACCCCGACGAGTAAAATTTTGATTCAGGGAGGTTTTTATTATGGGATTATCACTGTATTCACATCATATGCGTAATAAAGCAGTACAACATATGAAGTATTTTGATAAGGAGTTAGAAAGACTGCATAGATTATTACTAGTCAATGCAAAAGATAGGGTGGATAAATTAGACATAGGAGCTGAAATTAAAGAGATACATGACCATATGCTTACTTTATCCAGAAGGTTTTCCGGATTGGATTATTAATAACAGGAGGTTTTTATGAGTATATCAATTTTAGATACATTAGAAAATGCTGACTATAATTTAGCTATAGGTAGTGCTTTAAATATAGAGATAGCTAAAGAACAACTTCATAATGCTGTTGTATTGCTATCTAAAGGATATAACATTTATAGTGATGTGCATCCGCTTTTAGCAGAATACAAGGATGTTATGAATGTACCAGATCTAGAGGATATATAAATGGTTAGTGGTATAGAATTATTTATCATGGTGTCTGGATTATTTTGTATACTAATTTTAATGACAGTTGTACAGAAATTCTTTAAAAAAAGATTAAAATCTAAGGATAGGATTGGGTTATGTTTATATTAAATATAATTATACGATTGATTTTTTCAATAATTGGTGCATGTATTACATTTGGTTTCATATTATTAGGTATTGCATTAATAGTCATATTTAGTATGTTTGAATTAGTAACATACCTATTTTGTATACTACTTGGTATACCAATAATTGCATTGTCATCATGGTCTTCAAACAGAAAAAGTAAAAAAAATACTAAAAATCAAGAGATTTAAACACTATTATATAGTAATAGCCCTCAGACTAGGGTTTCCGGACAAAAAAATTAAAAAGGAGTAAAAAAATGACAGACGAAATAAAAAAAATAGATATAAAAGAATTTAGAGAAAAAGGGTATTTACAAGAATTAAATAGAAGATTCCTACATCCGCTAGGTTTAGCTATGGAGGTCATAATAAACAAAGAATCTGGGGAAGAATCATTAGGCGGTGTTTGGGACTATAGAGAAGATACCGAAGGTATTTACTATGCATTTAATGAAAAAAAATTTACTAATGCAGAGAGACTAAAAACAACCCAACAAAAATTCGATTCTATTGAGTCCGAATTAGCGAAAAGGTCAGAAGGTCGCATAAAGTCCCTTGGATTTTTATATGAGCCTATACCAGATAGACATGATACTGTATAATATAAGAGTGCCTATAACTCAATGGGAGAGTGGCGGTTCTACAAGCCGCAAGTCCTAGGTTCAAATCCTAGTAGGCACATACTAAGCTCCTGTAGCTCAATGGTAGAGTAATCGGCTGATAACCGATCGATAGAAGTTCGATTCTTTTCAGGAGCAATTGCCCTCATAGCTCAATGGTAGAGCAGTCGCCTTATAAGCGATCGATAGAGGTTCAATTCCTTTTGAGGGCAAAACGGGGGCATAGCTTAATGGAAAGCTCTTCTTTTGCAAGGAAGAAGTTAACAGTTCGAGACTGTTTGCCTCCAAATAAAGGGAGTGAAAAATGACAGGAAAAGGAAAAAATATGAGTATGGTTGAATTTTGTGATTGCCCGCCGGGCGGTCATATAGAGGGGTGCCCGGTTGCCAGGCGTATAAAAATTAAATATGCCCTAATTAAAAAATATGGCATTACTGGAAATTACGTGCCGGAGTGGTTAGAACAGATGGTTGATAAAAAAATGGAAGGTGTTTTGTAATATAATAGGGAGTGGGGTTTATGATTACATTGGATTTACATGGTGTCAGGCACTACATGATAAAATCAGAAGTTATTCATTTTATTGAAGATAATTGGGAATCTAAAGAGGATTTAGATATTATAACAGGATATAGTAAAAGAATAAAAACTATTGTCGAAGAAGTGTTAAAAGAATATAAGTTATCATATAGAATCGGTGATTTTTCCGGAGTGAACACTGGGTTTATACATATTTATATGGAGGACTGAATAATTGAGATCAAAAAATAATAGTTTTACATTGTACATTTTAAGTTTTATAATTGCGTTGTTAATACTTTTTAACTATATTAGTTATATTGATGATAGGGTGATTTTACCTATTTATGAAAACACACAACTGTCTAATAAAACCAAATCTTTGATAGATTTTAATGTTTTCTCAGATATATATAATAAAAATATTAATAGTATAGTAACTGTTCAGTCGTATTTATTACAGAAAAGCAGTGCATTTAAAAGAAGTGCTGGAGTAATAATTACTGACGATGGTTATATTTTGACAACTTCACATACAATTAGGTATGGTGAAAATATATCTGTATTAACAAAAGATTTACACAATTATAAAGCATCTATTGTAGGTGTGGATTTATGTTTAGACTTAGCACTATTAAAAATAAACAGTATACGTAAATTTAGTAGTATCGAATTTGGTACTATGAATGATGTAAAAATCGGTAGTTTTGTGATGTCTATTGGTAATATGTTCGGTTTAATTGATAGTGCTACTATGGGAATTGTTGGTGGTATAAATAGACACAGAAATGGGACTTTAATACCATTCATACAGGTAGACTCTTTATTAAATAGGGGTAGTTCTGGTGGAGCTGTAATAAATACAAAGGGGCACTTCATAGGAATGAACATGGCTGTACTTAAAGAAAATGGTGGATACAACACTGGAATAGGGTTTGTATTACCAGTAAATCTTATTAAGTTTAGTTTAAACCAACTTAAATCAAAGGGAGTTGTAGACAGAATAGCTTTAGGTATAAACGGATTAATTGATAATTATCAAATTATTCCTAATAACAAGAATGGCGCATCAGTAGCTGGAGTAATAATAACTGGTATTATAAATAATAGTATAGCATATAAAAGTGGATTAAAAATAGATGACAAAATAGTTGAATTTAACAACAGACCTATTAATACAATAGGAGATTTATATATGTGTTTATTATTAACTAAATCATCAGATAGAGTAGAAATAGGTATAGTTAGAAACAAAGAAAAAAAATTTATTATAATAAATGAGGTATAACTAATTGAATACTCCTATATATTTTACACATGGAAAACTGTTGGCTGAAAGTGGTAATATGCGAATTTATTTATTTGATAACATGCTTCATTTAGAGGAAGGCCCAGGTCACACATTGTGGGCTATAGAAGACGAAATACATGAGTATAAGGATCAAATACGAGATTATCCACATGGCGATTGTTTAGAGATAGGCTTAGGGTTAGGTGTAGCCTCCAAGTATATATTGTCCTGTGATGGTGTAGATTCTTTAACTACTGTTGAATTACAACAAGATGTTATTAATGTGCAAAAGGAAACTAATTTTATCAATGACCCAAGACATACTATTGTTTGTATGGATGGTTGGGAATATATTGTGCATACAGATAAAAGGTATGACTTTATATTTATGGACCATTATCATTTTATAGATGAAGAAGGTTTACCATTTATAGAGAAATACGTTAATATGTGTAAAAAGAGGGTATTAAAAAAAGATGGAAGAATGGTGGCGGGGATATTAAAAGAAGGGGGAAAAATAGTAGCGTGGCTGGATGTAAGCACACCAGAAGAATTTATAGATGAATTTAATGAAATTTTTAAGGGAAATAAAAATGAATAATCAAGACAAATTTTTAGGTATGCCAATAGGCACAGCTGTTGGTAGACTTAGAAAAATGATAATGTTCAATTTAGTAAAACAGCTTGGAAAAGATTTATGTTACCGTTGTGGGGAACAAATAAAATATATAGAAAATTTTAGTATAGATCATAAAAAATTTTGGTTGGGAATTGACAAAAAACTATTTTGGGATTTAGAAAATATTGCATTTTCCCACATAGAATGTAATACAGTAGATGGCAAACAAAAAGATCCTGTAATAATTGATGGTAAAGAAATTACTAGAAAAAACAGAGATGCATTTATAGGTATGCCTTTTGGAACAGCAGCTCATAGACTTAGAAAAATAATAATGTTTGATTTAGTAAAACAACTCAATCTAAACTTCTGTTATAGGTGTGGAAGCCTTATTGAAAATATAGAAGATTTTAGTATAGAGCATAAAAAGCCTTGGTTACACAAAGATGTAAAATTATTCTGGGATTTAAATAATATTGCATTTTCTCATTTAAAATGTAATATATACAATAAGCCAAAAAATAGAATAGAAACATTAGGCGAAGATTGTAAAAAAGGCTTTCATTGGTGTAGTAATTGTAAAAAATGTTTGCCGATAGAACTATTTGGAAAAGATAATAAAAGATATAGTGGGCTCAGAAGACATTGTAAAAAATGTAGAAGTAAAGAAGGTAGAAATTATTATATTAGAACAAAACTAGAAAAAGTTATTAAAAGGAATTGAACATAATGCATATACATACATATCCAGATCAAATTTTGAAAGTGAAGTGTTTACCTGTAAGTACAATTAATGGGGATATTCAAACTCTCATAAATATTATGGGTGAAATAATGTATGAGAATAACGGAATAGGACTAGCTGCGCCGCAGGTTGGTATACCAATGAGGATTATAATATTTGATGTAGATAAAAAAGGGTTGAGGGTAGTTATAAATCCAATAATAACCTTAAACAAAGAAGAGTTTTTTTCTCTATAATCTTGTTTAAGTATACCTGGGTTTGAAGGTAAGATAAAAAGAAAACAATTAGTGTATTTAGAAGGCATTGATAAAGAAGAAAAATCTATAAATATAGAAGCATCTGGTTTATTATCTGCATGTATTCAACATGAGGTGGATCATTTACAGGGAATTTTGTTGTTAGATAAAGTAACTAAAATGAAAAAAAGTACATATTTAAGAAAGTTACAAAAACATAATAGAAAACGTAAATAATTATCTAGCAAAAATAGTAAAATATTCTATAATATAAATAACGACGACCACGATAGAAAGGATTAGATATATGAAATTTTGTGATATAATGTGTATTTATGCTAAACCTATAGACACAGGTGTTTTAGATAGATCCGGAATTGGTAGGCCATTACAGGCTATATATTGTACTAAGAAAAATGAAATAGTACAAAAAAATATGCCATGTGGTGAAAAAAAAGTAAGAAAGGATTGAATTAATGAATATTTAAGGAAAGGGAAAAGGTAAATGGAAAGAGAACACGAAGAAATTTATGAAGATGTTTATACTTATTATCCAATCTTCAGTTGGAAGCAATGCTCAAAGTGTGGAAAAGATTTTATACGGGAAACAATGTGGAAAAAAGTAACTGGACCATGGATAGGCAATAAAGGCAGGGAATATTTCCTATGTAAGAAATGTGCTCCTACCATTGAGGAAGCTAACAGGTTTTTTGTTAATAAAGAGTTTTTACCAAAAAAACCGTCAATTGTATCACCAGCACCACCGCCAAAAAGGTTAAAGAGGTACTAAATAATTATGTATACTTTATATTTACTAGGACAAGTTACAGCTAATCCTTTAACATATAGTTGGAGGAAGGCTGTAGAAGATTATTTTTGGTACAATAAACGTGTTAATATAATAAATCCATGTAGTAATAAGTTTGATAATGACATACTTAAAAGTAGTAATAAAGACGAGATGAAATTTTCTGACACCGCTTTAAAAGAGAAAGGTATTGAATTGTTGCCACATATGGATAGAAACCTAGTGAGGATATCTAATATTGGTTTTATTAATATGAATATTTTTTCACTCAGTAGGCCTTTAATAGGAACACTTTTTGAGTTAGCCTGGTTTTTCGATGCGCCAGAAAAAACAGTAATAGGTATCTTTAGCGGAGATCCAACAGAAGATTTTCAATGTAATCACCCGTTTGTAAGAGCAGCAGTACAATCATGGGTTAATAACGAAATAGAGGCCTGTATATTATTAGAAAAATTTATAGTGAAAGGTAGGCAAAAATAATGGTTGGTGGAATTACTAAAATGTTCAAAAATTTCATTAAATACACACGTTTCAATGTTGGTACAAAAGAGTTAAATGATATTATTGAATATGATTTGTTGGATTTTAATGAAAATATGGAAAAAGCCTGGAGAACAATACTTGTGTTGTATGGTACAGTGTTAAACAAGGATAATTATTGGCACTTGTTTTATGAGGGTAGTTTTAGTACAATAAGGTGTTCATTAAAATATAAAAAGGAAGTAGAAGAATTTTTCAATAAATATAACATTAAATTCAAATATAACGGGCTATGGAAAGATGGAAGCCGTATAGTGGAAAAATATAAAGATATATATAAACATATATTTCATGAGTTTTCAATGTTGGCGATTGTTATGGATGAGGATGATCTATTCCAAGCTGCTGATAGGGTATGTCATTCTTTTTTTAACCACCATTATTATACTGCAACAGAGCATAGGCGTCCATTTAGTAATCTAGAGTGTAATTCAGCTATGTCTACTACTGGTCCAGATATGTGGGAAGCTGAAATGATGAGTAGAATTTTAATATATAGGGCTCATTATATTGGTAAATTTGATGCTATAACCTTCCTTCAAAAAGGTAATAAACAAGAAGAGGAAAATGATAAATAATAAATAATTATCTAGCAAAAATAAAAAAATATTCTATAATATATATAAACACTGTTTTAAAAAGGGATTAAAAATGAGTAACAAAAATTTAGAAGAATACAAACATGCGTATAGGTTTGCATATAGAGAAGATGGTATGAATAAGACTATATATAAAGCTGAGGAATTTGCAGAGTGGTGGGTTAATAACGATCATGGATGTAGACTTGGGGAGTATATAGATGCCTTTTTATTCGCTAATAGTGAAGATGGTATGAATAAGACTATATATAAAGCTGAGGAATTTGCCTTAGCATGGTGTAGTAAAAAAGAAAATAAATTGGGAGGGGACAATATGAGTCAATTAACAATAAGTCAAGGACTGGCTTGGATGAAAACATTGAAAACTAGACATAATGAATTAGTAGCATTACGTGATAGGAATTCTTCGGAAAGAATACGTAGATGGGGTGAAACCAAGGATGATGTGGTTGAAAAGCCTGTATATGATGTAAAAGAGTTGGATAAGTTAGTTAATAAGGTATCTTTAGAAATAAGAAAACTAGATGACGCCATAAAAACAATTAATACAACAACTGTTTTAAAAGATTATGTGTGGAACGAGAATGTATTAGGTGAAGTACAATAATACAAAGGGAGGGGTGGATAGCTACTCTTTTTATAACTTTTTAAGAGAAAAAGAATAAAAGGTTTTGTTACTTGAAATAACAATCTTAGTACAGATAGCCCATTTTCGTACTTGTTAATTATATTGGCACTTTGTAATAATTGTCTAAATTATAAAAAACCTATTTAATTTTTGATTAGATATTTAAGTTTGAACAACTTAATAATACCAGCTATCGACCTCCCTAAACAAAGGTGGTATATCATGAGATATAATAGTATACTATTAAATTATTTACGTGAAGTAATACCAGAAGAGTATTTTGATGACTATATATCATTTGTAAATGATGACATCTCTACAGCTATGATGGGAGATGTAGATGATGATGACATCTCTACAGCTACGATGGAAGATGTAGATGATGATGAAATGGACGAAGTAGATGAAGTAGATTAGAAGTAGATTAGTAGATAAAACAAAACATACACCAACAATTTTACTAAAGGAGATAAATCATGGATAACTGTATTATACTAAATGCTGATTACACATTTTTAAATGTAGTGAACTGGAAAAAAGCTATAATTTTAATGGTTAAGGGTAAAACTGAAGTAATAAAATATACAGATAAAGTAGTCCATAATTTTGAAAAAACCATAACTATAAAAGTACCATCGGTTATGAAACTTATTAATATAATTAGGGTTATTTATAGAAATCAAGTACCTTTTAGTAAAAGGAATGTCATAATAAGAGATGGATTTAAATGTGCTTACTGTGATAAAAAAAGTAAATTTTTAACAATAGACCATATTGTGCCTATATCAAGAGGTGGCAAAACCAATTTTGAAAATTGTGTAGCTGCATGTACTGAGTGTAATTCTAAAAAGAATAACAGGTTACCATCCGAGGCTAATATGTACTTATCTGTAAAACCGTTTCAACCAACTATTGCTGAATTTCTTAGATTAAAACTTAAAAAATTGGGACTAGATATAGTATTAAAAGAATTAGGTGTTTATTAAGCAGGCGTAGCTCAATCGGTAGAGCGTCAGGTTGCCAACTTGAAGGTAGTGGGTTCGAAACCCATCGTCTGCTCATAAGGAGTATAATATGACATAGGTAAAACAAATAGATTATGGGTAGGGTGCAAGAAGTCCTCCTAATCTTATTTCTAACACAAGTTCTAAAATAAATAATAAGGAGATAAGATTATGAGAACAAAATTGAACGACCTCAAACACTGGTTGATCACAAAATCTGTAGAAATTAAAGAGACCAGAAGAATTCATAAAGAAAATCAAAGGCTAAATAGTGATAATAGTTTAATGTGGAATTTGTATAAAATGTCTTATGAATATAGACATTACCACATATCTTATTCGGAATTAAGAGGTAGGAAAAGGTATCAAATTGAAATACCCAGATATGATAATTTACCTAATGAAGATAGAATTAAAGAGATCAAAGAGAAGTACTCCGATGACCAAAAGACTTTATGTATTAGTACGTAAAGATTTACCAACGTCATCATATATAGCTGTACAAGCTGGGCATGCAGTAGCTGAATGGTTATTACATGACCAGCGATGGCAAAATAGGACGTTGATATATCTAGGGGTTAAGAATGAAAGAGAATTACTTCATTGGATAGATAAGTTGAGTTTTAAAGGTATAAAATACGTTAGATTTAGAGAGCCTGATATGGGAAATCAAGTAACAGCTATAGCTACATTAGGTAATAGTAAAATTTTTAGAAACCTTGAATTATTATAAATTTTAACGTGCCTGTAGCACAGTGGCTTAGTGCGACGGATTCTAAACCCGTATACGGGGGTTCAATTCCCCCCAGGCACTTATATAAACGCAGGTATAACATAGTGGTAATGTGGTAGGCTTCCAACCTATTGACGGGGGTTCGATTCCCCCTACCTGCTCATGCGGGTTTAGTGTAATGATAGCACGCCAGACTCCAATCTGGAAGAGTGGTTTGATTCCGCACACCCGCTCCATATATGGGGGTATGGTCTAGTCTGGTCAAGGACATCTGCCCGTCACGCAGAAGAACACGGGTTCGAATCCCGTTACTCCCGAATTGACGATGTGGCCGAGTGGTAAAGGCACTAGTTTGCAAAACTAGGTACATCGGTTCGAATCCGGTCATCGTCTACATTTAAAATTCCGGGATAGTTCAATGGTAGAACGACTGGCTTTGAACCAGTAAACGAGAAGTTCGATTCTTCTTCCCGGAGAAAAATATATTACAAATAGGAGGAGGTGATGAATGAATATACCAAGTGGTTTAAAAATAGTCGGTATTATAATTAGTTTAGTACTTGTTATATGGGCAGTTGAGGATAGATATCAAACTATAGTTGACGCAAAAGATATGCAAGAACAAACGGTCAAAACAATTAATCAATTACAACAAAATATAAATAAAAATGCTGATATTCGTTTATATGATGAATTAGTACAACGTAAATTTTTGTATAAAAAGTTACTTGAACAAAACCAAAATGATATCGACCTTAGAGAAGAGTATCAAGAGATAAAAGATGCTATTAAAAGAGTTAAAGCAAGATTGGAGGGGTGTAGATAATTATGAAAGTATTAAATATGTCAGAAGATGATAGAGAGGATGGATCTGTAGAGGTAGAATTAGAAATTAGTAAGGAAGAACATCAATTATTATTGGAATATGCAGTAACATCTCTATTAGAAAAATATATAGAGGATGAAAAGGGTAGGTAGATGCAAACATTTTTACCTTACAAAAGTTTTATACAAACGGCAAAATGTTTAGATAATAGGCGTCTAGGTAAACAACGAGTAGAAGCTAAAACTATATTAAATATACTAACAGGACATGCTAAACTAAATAAATATGGAAAAATATCATGGTCTAACCACCCAGCGGTAAAGATGTGGGCAGGGTATGAAAACTGTTTAAGATTTTATTTAAATATAATTATAAATGAGTGGGAAGTTAGGGGATTTAGAAATACCATTCAAAAAGAGCCTGTAAATATATTAGAAATAATATGCCCTAATTGGTTAGGCAATGAAGATTTTCATAATTCACATAAATCTAAATTATTAGAAAAAGACCCTGAGTTTTACGGCAAGTATGGATGGAACGTAAAGCCAGGGTTAAATTATATATGGCCAACAAAGGAGGGGTTATGAATAGAAGCTCGTGGAGTAGAGAAGAAAAGAAATATTTAATAAAAAATTATAGAACATCAACAATACAAGAACTAAAAGAGATTTTTGCAAAAAAATTCTCCATAAGGTCATCAGATTCCATAAATGCTGAAATAAAAAGATTGAAAAAATCAGGTGATATTGAAGGATATAAAGACGATGAAACCGTAAACAGATCTCTAAAACAAAGGAAATAAACTATGAACTCAGAAGACATACAGTTACCTGTAGAAGAAGGGTTGTGTAAAGATTGTAAATGGAGGTTTAGACGTGTATTTATCCCCTCAGATCCAGAGTCTTATGTAGATGAAGATGGGGATAAGGTATTAGAAAGTTTTGATGATGAGTCCGGTAGTCTAGAAATCAATTTTTGTTTGTTAATGGATATGGATATAAATGCTGACGTCACTTTAGAATGTAATCATTATAAAAAGAAAAGTAGTGATTCTGATATCAGTATATTTAGACATAAAATAAAATAAGTACGTAATATATATAAAAGGACCAGAAAAGGAAAATAGAATGGATTTTATTGAGGACAGAAGTTTTTTAAGATTATCTGGTAAATTAATAAACACAAGTTATTACAAATGGGTATTAACAAATAACGATAAAATCGTTTTACAAACTTTATGGAAAAGTTTTTTAGTTAGTGGTACGAATTCATATGCAAAAGGATTATTAATAGCTAATATAAAACAACAAACATTAATGGAAAAAATTGGAAACATAACACCATCTACATGTACAAGATCTTTAAAAAAATTAGACAGACTTGGTGCTATTATAAAAGTAAAAAATAATGCCAGGAATAATAAATATTTAATCGGGTTTAGATCTGAAGGAAATGATAATTTATATTTATTTTATTATTTAGTAAGTAGATATAATGAGTTAGTAAAAAAAGAAATAGAAGAACAACGAGATGCTATAACAAATCAATGGAGTATTCCAAAAATAAAAAACATAAGTTTATATTGTTTAGATAGTGTGTTGAGAGATTTTATAATAACAAATATAAATAGACCAAACTTATTTATAGAAAAAATAGAAAATAGTAAAATTTTATTCGAAATTTTATTCAATAGAAAAGATTATTATAGTAGTAACATTGAAAAGTTATATAGCCATTATGGCCACAATAAAGCCATTATGGCCGCACAAAACTAGTTTCATGGCCATTATGATCGATGTATACTATTAGAATACTTATTTATTAGAATATATTAATAACGCGACTTCGTCGCAAAAAACTTTAAATATTCACTTTATCAAAGAATTTTTCACTGAAAAGGAGAGGAGATATTATGATACCGTATGTTGTTGAAAATGCTGGGACGTCTAAGGAAAGGGTTTACGATCTATATTCTAGATTGTTAAAGGATAGGATTGTTTTTATAGGCAAAAATTTTGATCAAGAGTTATCAAATTCAGTAGTAGCTCAGTTGTTATTTCTAGAAGCAGATAATGCGAATAAAGATATTACTATTTATGTAAATAGCCCTGGTGGTATGATATCCTCATGCTTAGCTATTTATGATACCATGAGATATATAAAACCAAATATATCTACTGTATGTGTTGGACAAGCTGCTAGTGCTGCTGCTTTTATTTTATCAGCTGGTACTATAGGAAAAAGATACGCATTAGCCAACGCTAGAGTTATGCTTCACCAAGTATCTGCTGGCACTGAAGGTAATATCCAAGATATGCGTGTACAGGTAAAAGAGTTTGAGAGGTCTAATGAAATTATGTTGAAAGAGTTAAGTAAAATCGTTAAAAAAAGTGTTACAAAACTTAAGTCAGACTTGTCTAGAGATTATTATATGTCGGCTGAAGAAGCTAAAAAATACGGCATTATAGACGAAGTTTTTACAAATAGATCATTAAACGAGGAAAAATAAGTGGGTAACAAAAAAATTCCGTATAATAAAAAGTTAAGTGGTAAGCAATGGGGTGGCGGCGGTCCTAGAGACATGCAAAAAAAGCAAAATAGTTTAAGTGGTGATGCTGTTATCAAATTACCACAATTAAATGAGGAAGAATTAAAAAAATTATTAGCTATACATGAATCAAAGACTGAAGAGGGTGCTATCGATGAAAAAGATCAGTTTTTACCACTTGATGAAGTCAAAAAGAAAATAGATGAGGCAGTTGAGTTTACAATTGCACAAGAGCGTAATAGGCATAAAGGCGAAATAACAAATTTGAATACGGAATTAGACCACACTAAAAAACGACTGTGGTTAATAGATAAAACTTTAGAGGAAAAAGATAATGAGTTAAAAATACTAAAAACACAAAATGTAGATATTGAGAATAATAAAGAAATAACTTCGAAAATAGATGAAAAGGAAAAAGTTATAAATAAATTATTAGAAGATCATGCTCTTAATATGAGTGTTTTTATAAAAAAACTTAATGAAATAGATAATAAGTTATCTAAATCTGGCTTATCACTATCTAAAGATGATGATAAAGGTAGACCTGAAATCCAGGATCGTGTTTTTATAGATCCATTAGAAAAAACACCATCTGATTTAGATTCTCATATTGAAATAGAGGAAGATGCTTCAGAGTCTGTTGATATTAAAGATGTTAGGGTTGATTTAGATAAAGTAAGACGTTTATTAGGCAAGAAATAGTAAGTAAGGGGGTAAGTTATATGGAAGAGAGTAAAGGTGTAGGTTTGGATATAGGAACTAATATGTTAGTGGCAGCATCTGTTGGTGATGATGGAAAAGTAGTGTATAAAAGACAAAGAGATGCTTTTTTTAAGATGGTACCCAAATCTGAGATAAATAAAAGAAGTATACAAACGTCATTAGAAAGTAGAAAGGCTAATTTTATTATAGATAATGAGGGGTTTATAGTAGTAGGAGAAGATGCATTATTAATGGCTAATGAAAGAAACCTTAATGCTAGGCGTCCAATGAGTAAGGGTATTTTATCTGCTAAAGAAAAAGATTCCTTACCGATGATAAAGCTTATAATTAATAGTTTAGTTGGTGAGGGAAATGGTAATGATAAATTAGTGTTTTCTGTGCCTGCGGACCCGGCAGATGGTACGTTTGATATTTTTTATCATACAGAAATGGTTAAATCATATCTAAGGGAAATGGGTTTTGATCCTACGCCAATGAATGAGGGGTTTGCAGTAGCTTTTTCAGAATTGTTGGACGATGGTTTAACCGGGGCTGCGATTAGTTGTTTAGTGCCTGGTACAAAAATATATACAGATAAAGGTATAGTTAATATTGAAGATGTATCGGAGGATGATAAGGTTTTAACCCATAGAGGTAGATTTGAAGATATTAGTATGATAGTAACTAAACACTTCAATGGTATGTGTACTAAAATTCAATTACAAGGTTATAAGAACAGTACTGAGTATTACAAATTTGTTGATGATCATGAATTATTAGTTAATAGGAATGGTTCGTGGATATGGGTGGGTTGTGAAGGTTTAAAAGTGGGTGATATAGTAGGTGAGCCTATAGTTAAACAAGATAGACAATCTAGAAAACCTACTATGACTATTTGTGAAAGAGTTACATCGTCTACTGTTTATAATAAAAAACAAGTACATGTTAGCAGTGATGTTCAAAGATTAATTGGTTATTTTTTAGGTGATGGTAGTATTTGTGAGCGGGATTCTGGTATTCAATTTGATTTTGGTAAGAACGAGTTGTCTAATATTAATGATGTGGTTAATATACTGTATAAAAATTTTGAGAAGGAATGCACTATAGTTGATCATGGTGATGGGTGTTCTAGAGTTAAATGTTATAGTAAGGGAGTTGCTAGTTGGTTCAGAAACCACTGTTATTATGGTGATGAAAAAACTTATCCATGGAATATTAATAGGATTGATAAATCAGATTGTATTAATTTATTAGCTGGGTTAATTAGATCAGATGGTAGTATATCTAATGGATCAATAACTTTCTATAATACTTCCACAAAACTAGTGTGGTTGTGTAAACAACTGTTTTCACGTATTGGTATAGCTGCAAGTGTCACGTTTAGATCTCCAAGATCACATGTTTTGGAGGATGGTAGATGTATTGAGGGTAAAAAAGATGAGTGGGAGGTTAATAGTGGGAAAAAAGAGTTGTTTAGTTCCCTGGCTGATATAATAAATAATCTGAGTTGTGATAATAGTACATATACTGAAAAATTATTTATTAATGGTGATTTTTGTTGTACTCGTGTACAAAAGATAGAGTATGATCATTACGAGGGTGTTGTGTACGATTTAAATGTGAAGGATGATCATTCGCTTTCTGGGCCGTTTTTGACTATCCATAATTGCGGTGCCGGGATGATCAATACTGCTATAGTGTTTGAAGGCGATCCTATAGTACAGTTTTCACTAACAAAAGGCGGTGATTGGATAGATGAATCTGTAGCCAAGGCTATAGATATGAATGCTTCAATGGTTCAAATAGAAAAGGAGCAGGGTAATATAAATATTTTAGAACCACATGGGAAAATTCAAGAAGCCATAAGTGTATATTATGGTATATTAATTAATTATGCGTTAGATAATATTATATACGAATTAGAGGGTAAGAAATTACCTCATTTAAAGAAGTTACCTGTTATATTATCTGGAGGTTTAACATTAGTTGATAATTTTGTAGAAAAATTTAACAATGAATTGAGTTCAAAGCAGTTACCTTTTAAGGTCACAGAGGTACGTAGAGCCAAGGATCCAATGACTTGTGTGGCACATGGTTGTTTAGTAGCTTCTATGTTATAAAAATAATTATCTAGCAAAATCAAAAAAATATTCTATAATATATTTAAGTAAGGATTTAAATTTTTGTGGGAGATAAATAAATTATGAGAGATTTAAATAGTAAAATACCTGGAGCACCAAATTTTAAATATCGTGAATTTGTTAAGTCTTCTACAGCATTGAGATTAGGAATTAGTAATATACCTACAGATTATCATTGGATTAATATAGAAAAATTAGCTGTAAATATTTTACAGCCTGTTAGAGATGTATTAGGTGGTATAAGAATTACGTCTGGATATAGAAGTAAGAAATTAAACACAGCTATCAAAGGTTCAGATAGGTCGTTACATTGTTTTGGGTGTGCGGTTGATATAGAGCCTTTGAAAGATGGTGTTAGTTTAATAGATTTATTGGAGTGGATTCATAATAATTGTGAGTATCGAGAACTTATAGCAGAATTTTTTCCTTCGGGATGGGTGCATTGTGGATATGTGGAGGGTAGAAATAACAAGCAGTTGAAGTTAAAAGATGATTTACATGATTATGAGATAGTCCCGCTCAATTACATAAAAAATTTATATATATAAGGGAGGATTTTTTTATTATGTCGGAAGAAAGAGTTGATGGTATGGTGAAGTGGTTTAACGCTGAGCGAGGATATGGATTTTTGGTTCAGGAGGAGGATGATGATTCTGAATATTTTGTTCATTACAGTTATATAAACATGTCTGGGTATAAAACACTAAAACCTGGTCAAAAGGTTTCTTTTGTGTTAGTAGATACTGATAAAGGTATTCAAGCACAGGAGGTTGTCGTAGAAGAGGAGGAGTAGTATGTTGTTGTCAGAGGCCTTTATAGAAAAAGATTATGTATACAAATCTATACAGGATTTATGCAATATTATAGAAAATTTATTAGTTAGTTCAGTAAATAATGATAATGAGGATAAAACTAATAAAAACTTGTTGGTGTTATCAGGTAAACTTGATGATCTTGATAAGTTATACACTAAATATCAGCAGTTTATATTTTTAATAGACAAAGCTAAGGATGATTTATCTATTGAATTAAATGATTCTACTATAGGTTTGGGAAAAACAATGGTGGTTAAAGATACAATGAGTGATAAATTAGGATATTATTATAGATTTATTAATCTTTTTAAACCAGATGTTAATAATACTATTTTAGAGAGGTTACATAACGAAATTAAGTCTCTTAGGTCAGATATTAAGACATTAGATATTAAAGTACAAAATAAATTATGGGATGCTGAAATTTAATAAGAGGTAATTAATGATACTTAAATATTTCGTAGATTTTTATGATGATGGTGAAATAAAGGGGCTTTATAAGAATGAATCTGAGTGTGTTGGGTGTAAAGAATATCTTATAAAATTAATACCGATACAAAGAAAAAGTACTAATGATGTTCTTTACACAGAATCACATAAGGTTGGCGACGGCTTTAAAAAAATTAATACGGAGTTTGGCAAGGTAATTAATGATCTAAAAATAGTAAGTAAAAACCTAAAAAATATTTCTGGTAGGTAAGGATTGGTTAGTATATAGGAGGTTTGGGTATGTTGATAGGTATTTCTGGAAAAGCTGGGTCTGGAAAAGATCAAATGGCTGATTTCCTGATGAATGTATTCGATACTGAATACAACAAAAAGTTTATTAAGAAGTGTTTTGCAGATGATCTAAAAAGTATGTGTAAAGAGCATTTTGGTTTAGATTATGACCAGATGTATGGAAATAAAAAGGAAGTAGAAGATACTCGTTTTATGAAGTATACTATGGGTGGAGATCCTGAGTATTCGGTTTTTTGGACTCCACGTGAAATTATGCAATCATTTGGCGAGTTTTATAGAAGTCTTGATTGTGATTTTTGGGTTAGGAAGTTAAACACAAGTTTAGTACTTTCTAAAGTTGACGGTTATGAAGATGTTATAATACCAGATGTGCGTCATATTAATGAGGCTGAGTATATTAAAAAAGAAGGAGGTTTTCTTATCCGTATTAATAGAAAAGTTGATGGTATTCATAATAGTGAACATATATCAGAAATTGGGTTAGATAATTATAAGCATTTTGATATTGACATTGATAATAACAGTGATTTGGATAAATTAAAAGAGTCTAGTAAACATGTAGCTAAGGCTATTTTATTTTTACATAACATGTCCATAAAAAAGGGGGTAACAGTGCATGGCAAGTAGTAAAAAAGATAAAAATTTAACTATTAGTATTGTACCAGATGATATTGTTGGAGCTGATATTTATAAGAGTCAGGATTATAGATACGCAAGTATTGGTGTAAAAGTAAGTGAAGACGAATATATGAGGGTGTCGTATGAATGGAAGGGTGACAATGTTCCTGATTTTGTAATGAGTTTAATGAGTTGGATGTCTGCAAATCAAGACATTATAGATGATAACAAAGAGAAATTCGCTGATGAATTTAGTAGTTTTAAAGAAAGGATAAAAAGTATTAATTAGTAGTGTTGTTTTAAATTTAATGGGGGTGATGTCAATGGCTATTCCAATGAGTGATATAGGATCTAGGTTTATAAGATATCGTGAAGGTGCTACGCTTTCTAGAGACGATAGACTGAGATTTATGGATTATGACCAATATCCTAGGGCATATGGTAGGGTTACTACTGGTCAACTAGGGTATAATGCTCAAAATCCTAGTATTGCTGTGAGGAAAATTAGACTGAGTGTAGATAACGTTAATTTGCCTACACGTTAATAGAAAGGGGAACGTAATGGAATTAAAGGAAAGATTGGATTTGTTTAAAGCTGAGTTGTCTTTAATAGCGAGGGCGGATGTAAGGGATTTTACCAAAGCAGTTATAGGTAAGGCTCCGGATTATGTATTTTGGGATTGTCCTAGTTCGTCTTCTGGTAAGTATCATCCTATTGATGAACTCAGTGGTGATGGTACAATATTACATGAGAGAAAGGTTTTTGCTGTGGCTTATGAGTTGAGTAGAGGTTTAGATTGCGAGTATAATAGAGATTTGGTATTATCAGCTGTGTTATTACATGATTTAGTTAAACAGGGGTTTGAGTCTACTGGGCATACTGTGAGAAATCACCCACAATTAGCAGCACAATTAATTGCTGATGTATATAACAGTGATTTTAAAGATAAGTTGGATAAGGAGGCTGCTAATATTATATATTGGTCAGTATTTCACCATTATGGACCATGGACTTTAGAATCTGTGAAAAAACCTCTACGTGAATATACACAGGAAGAACTTTGTATGTATATGTCTGATTATATAGCTTCTAAACGTTTTATAAAAGTGGATTTTTTACGTAGGGATGGTTTAGGGTTTATAGAATTGAGTAGAGAGGACGGTAGATAAATGGGGGAACTTAGTCCAGGTAATACTAAACGTAGATGGTTGCCAGATGGTGGTGAAAAAAAGTTAAGAGACCAGATACATAGGGAATCAAAATTTGCTGATGATTATAAAAATTTACCGTTTACTTTTTCTAAACCAAGACGTGTAGGAAGACAGTGTTTATTTAGATGTTGTGAATGTGGGCATGTGTTTATGGCTCCAAAAAATACAGTTATGATTATTTGTAGTAATTGTAAAAAAAGTTCTTTAGTGGAGTTATTAGATGATGACTAAATCCTGTTGGTATGTGTGGACAATAAACCCACAAAAATATAAAAAGATATTAAGATTTTTAGAATATTTATCAGAAATAGAAGAAATATTGTATCCAATAGTATATCAGGAGTATAATACTAAGTCCGGTATAAAGACGAGGGAGGTTCCTTTATATTCTAACTATTTATTTATTAAATATAAATATAGTATCGAATTATTATCCAAACTAGATAATTGTACGTGGATATCATCATATATAGGAAAATGCCCTATTGATGAGATCAATAGGATTAAAAAAATAAATAGATTGAGATATGAAGATGTTGTTCCTGATAATATAGTTGAGGTTGGTAAAAGTGTCGAATTAATAAACACAGCTTTTAGTGGTATGAAAGCCGTACTGGTTGGTATTAGTGGTGACACGTTGTTTGTTAGTATTAAGATTTTTGGAGATGATAGGATTATAAAGTGCTCTATTAATGATGTAAAAATGTGAGGTGTGGTAGAAATTGAAAATTATAGATGATACTAATAGTGAAGATAATAATAAGTATATTAATAATAATATGGATATGGATAAACACCCTGGGAGACCTACTGGGTTTAGGGTTACTATAGAGACTAAAAATAAAATAAGGAAAAGTCGTGTAGGTACGTCACATTCAGAGGAAACAAAAAATAAGATATCTAAATCACTTAGTAAATATTTTCGTGAGAAAGATCCGTTATCTAAAAGTTTACAATATGAATATAAGGAGTTTCCTGATAAAGCATGTAAATGGATAGTAGACAATGAGAACAACCTAGATAAAACAGAAGATGTTTTAACAGAAAAAAGGTTGTTTTTTATTGATCAGTTAGAGTTACAATATGGTTTTGAAATAAACAATTTTAGTCACAACACCACGCCAGAATTCCTTATTCTGTTAAAAGAAGAGTTAATAGAAAAAGGACTTACCGAAGAATTAGAAGAATTATATAATTTAATTATATAATTAAGCTATAATCTTGTTGGAGGAATCTATGACGTTAAAAAGAGGTAGAGGTAGGCCTAAAAATACAAAGTTTAGAGAACTTATGGAAGAGGTAATGCCAATTTCTGATATATTTGAGAAAGATGAGGTTAAAATGTATGAGGGTTTGATCAATGTATATTTGAAGGATTTTGATGAGGATAATCTCACTGCTAATGACATGGATGACTTAATGAGTATAGCTCTAAATAAAGTATTGGAAACAAGATTGTTAAAACATAGTAAGGATACAAATACAGATAAATTGTTAGATGCTTCCGCATCAATAGAAAAGTTAAGGAAGCAAACAGAGAAGTTAAAAGAGAGCTTAGCTGCTCGTAGAAAGGATAGAATAGATCCTAAAAAGTTTAGTGGGTTTTCAGTAGTAGATTTAGCAGTGGCTTATGATATGGATAAAAAACGTAGAACTATGGAAAAGCATGATAAGTTTATACAAGAAGAGGAGGAGGTATCTATGTCCGAATTATTAGTGGGCAATAGAGATGACCCTGATGCTGATATTATAAAATCGGAGTCAAATGAATAATTGAATATAGATATATTTGAGAATATAGATGTAGTTATGGACAGGGGAGTAGAGATGATAGGGGCATATATAAATGATCCTGTACTAGCTGCTATTGATTTGTTAAATGTGGATCTTGCTCCAATACAGCGGATACTTCTAAGGGATATGTGGTCTAAAAATTTTACTATTTCCATTGTCTCAAGAGGTGGAGGAAAAAGTAGCGCTATTGATAGCTTGTCTTTAATTCAGGATAAAGGACTTTGTTATTTATATGAGGAGTTTGACCATGTGCCAAGTTTTTTACAGAGCGGTGAGACTATGGAGGTTACCTCTGATCAGGTTATTTATACTGCCAATGGGTTTAATTCTATTAATAAAGTTTCACTAGAAAAGGACATTGAAGGGATGTCTTTGACTACACAATATGGGTTTATTCATAAGGGAAGTTATCATCACCCATTACTTACTATGGATGTAAATGGTAATTTTTATTATAAACAGCTACAAGATTTTAGTGTAGGGGATTATGTGTGCATTCAACGTGGGCAAAATGTTTTTGGTAATCATACAATATCAGATGATGATGCATATTTACTAGGATTGTTTATTGGTGATGGTGTGATAGTCGATGGTTACAATCATCGAAGTGTTACTACATCAGATAAATATATTAAAGATTTTTGTGTTAATTATTGTGAGATTAATAACATAGATTATAGGATAGATAGGGATAAGCGAACAATTAATACGTATAGCATCATATTTAAAAAATTTGATTGGTTTTTTGACAAATATAGTACAAAAAAATACTTATCTTATTATGAAGAGGTTCCATATATTATCAGGACCTCTAATAGAA
>JGI10211J14876_10000110_pt1 | contig 29961 bp, 18 predicted proteins | sample Etolagsediment_FD_14876 | JGI IMG/M metagenome (IMG submission 14876)
TCGTAAGCAGTTGTGACGGTGCCGACCGTTAAACCGGCAGCCACAATATCAGACTCAGCCGTAGCCTGTGCCAGACCAACAACATTCGGTACTGTTACCACTTCAGCCTCGTAAGCACCGATGTCAACTATCGCCGAGCCGTTATTATCACCATCAATGACTCTGTCGCCGCCCTGGATATCAGTGTCGGGAAGTGTCACGGTGTCGGTGCCGGCGTCGATACAGGGCGAGACTGGCTGAAGGTGGAAATCACCATTGTCGGGATCAACAAACAACGGGTCGCTCGAAATAGTGCCGGTTCCCAAGTCCACCGAACAGCAGTTATTGCTGCCTTCGGGTTCATCCCCTGCGTTCTTTACCCTTAGGTCGTCATAAGTCGTCGCCGTGTTGCCCCAGACTATGCAGTTGTAAAATTCGTGATTAACGTTCAGAGTGTCGTCAAAAATGTACACACCTCCACCTTCCAGAGCGCTGTTCTCTGATATTGTGCAGTTAATAAAATCAGTAGAACCTCTATATGTATTCACCCCGCCCCCGTAGGCGGTCGTACTGTTATTGGTTATAAGGCAGTTCGTGAAGATGGGAACACCACTCCCCACGTATATCGCACCTCCTCCCTTGTAACCTTCGGTACCTGGCGAGTCGAAATATGCGGTGTTGTTTGATATGATACAATTGCTGATACGGGGGGCTTTGTCTGAACTGGCAATATACACCGCTCCTCCACCCCACACAACACTATTGCGTCCGTTGGTAAGCGTAAAACCATCGATGACAGGTTCATCAGAAATATTAAATATGCTAACGCTATCTTGGCCGTCTATTGTCGTGATATTATTAGCCCAGTCTCGCTGGCTCCTTTCGCTCTCATCACCTGCGAAACCGCCATAAATGCCAATAGCTTCATCCACCTGAATCTGAGACGAAATCGCATAAGTTCCGGCCTTGACCCATATCTCATCGCCGACATCAGCCGTACTAATGGCCTCGCCTATCGTCTCAAAGGCCTGTGGCCAGCCTGTACCGTCGCCGGAGATTGTACCATCAACATACCAGACTGCAGCCGATGACGACCCCGCCAGAAGTGTCAAAGCAGCCGTAACCAGCAATATAAATAAATTTGATTTGTTATTCATTTTACCCTCCCAAATCTGGAATTCTTTTATTGTCAAATATTCAGTTCGTGCAAACTACTCGCACTACGGTTTTTCGTAAAAAATAGTATTGTTCATGCGGAGTTGGAGTTGGGAACGTAACGGAGCAATTACCCACCCCCAAATTGAAGACGCACCAACTCGTGCATCTCTGTCGGAATCCATCGACCCTGCCTATCCGCAGTAAAACGAACCTATATGATAACCTATAAAGCCTTATTTGTCAAGTCTTTTCTCTGTTCACTTAGTGGAAAGTCCGGTTTGTCCGGTAATGGCGACAAATTTTAGCTTGTTTGAGACCACGAAGGGGCCGCGAAGCAAAAATCATACACGTTGGACGATAATGATTCCATGGGGCTTTGCGTTTCGACATAGCACAACTCCTTATGTAGCGACAGTTTACGGAAATCTAACAACCGTTCTTTAGGTCGTTATATCCCGGAACTGTACCCTGAATCGAGTTTCGTCCGAAAAACCTCAAAAAATCCTTGAGCTTGAGTCAGGCCCCCTTTTTACCATTTTCACAAACCACATTGTCATTTGCCCCACGCTTGTCCCTCCGTAAGTCCCGTAAGGGACGCCTTACGGCGGAGTCCCAAGGACCGCTAAAGTGGCTGGCCGGCCCAAATGGTCTTTTAGCCGGTGCTGCTCCGACGACATGACCGGCTCTATTTAATCCTAAAAACAATAATCAATTGAAATGGACGGCAAAAGCGATTAAAATTCAAGAAGTACCAAACTACGGTTATAAGCGGAATCGAGCTATGCACATACTGCTGACCAATGATGATGGCATATTCGCCCCGGGCTTGGCGGCCATATACAAAAAACTGACCAAGCTCGGCCAAGTTACTGTTATCGCACCTTCTGAGGCCAAATCCGGCGCGAGCCACAGTATTTCACTGGAACCATTGATCTGCGACAGGGTGGATTTGACCGGCAAGTTCGTCGGCTACAGCGTCTGCGGCTCACCTGCTGATTGTGTCAAATTGGCCGTTATGGAATTGACGGATTGCCCCATAGACCTGGTTGTATCGGGTATAAATCATGGCGCAAACGTCGGTATAAATGTCTATTATTCCGGCACGGTCGCTGCCGCGATGGAAGCCGCCTTTTTTGGGATACCTTCGGTCGCACTGAGCATTGCCTTTGAAGAAAAAACCGACTTCGAAGCCGCCGCCGAATATGGTTTCGATGTCATCCAAAAACTTTTACCCTTAAGGGTCGGCAGCGTCATCAACATCAACATTCCGATGTTGTCAATGGGCAAACCCAAAGGCGTCAGAGTCGTGGGCCAGTCAACCAGCGGCTACCATGAACACTATACAACCCGCAAAAACGAGCACGGCCAAACCGTCTATCAGCTCGATGGTGGCCGCCACCGTGACGAACAGACCGCCTTCACCGACGTAACCGCCTTAATTGAAGGATTTATAACCTTAACCTGTCTGCATTTCGACATGACCGATTACGAAAAAAATCTGGAGCTTGAGCGAACCGAATGGTAGCATCTTCGCCGGTAAACGCAAACAACTAAACTAAGAAAGAGTGTTATACACATGCTTTTAGGTGCCAGTAATGTACTTGAAACACCGTGGCTGTTATTGACCGCGGCGATAATTGTTTTGGCGATTATCGTCGTCATCCGCCAGACCTGGCCTGATAAACAACAATGGTGGCAGCTGGTCATCCCTGTCATCCTTGCCGTCATCGCTGTCGGTCTTGACAAGTTCGTTGAGACCGATTACGAAAAAATCGAATCCATCATCAACTCGGGCATACGAGCTGTTATCGCTCAGGACCTCGGCCAAATCGATCGCATCATTTCGCCCGATTACTCCGATTCGGCCCACCGTTCTAAAGCTGAGCTTATGGCATTTTGCCGCGGCCTCTTATCGCAGCCGTTAGCGGAGAAAATCAAGAAACAGCAGGAACAAATAACTATATCGGCCCCGCAGGCGGCCGCCGAGCTGTCGGTGCGTGTGCATCTTCTGCCCCAGAGCGTCTATGCCACAGCCGGAACCCTCGTATTCGTTAAAGTGAAATTGGACTTCACAAAAACACTATATGGAAGGTGGTTCATCAGCAGGACGGAAATAATCACGGTCAACAATCAGCGGTTTAGCTGGGGCGATATTGGATAAATCTTTGTTCAGGTGGGAAAATAATATTATTAAGTATGAAGTTTATTATGGGGGATTTTAAAATGGATGCAAGAGCAGTTTATCAGAAAGCAATTCAAAAGCTTTATCGTATGACTCATGGGAAATTTGAACGTGACGAAAATAAAGCCATCGAACTCTTTGGCAAATTGCTTGGCAAAGGTACGCAAATTCACTGCGATGAGGTAAAAGAAATATGCCGGGAAGCAGGCTACGATGAAGATGCAAGCCGCCAAATTAGTCAAATTTATGACAGTATAGATATCTTAAAGAGGTATAAGAAGGAAACGATTGTATCATGCTGGACTGAGGAAATGATAGATAGGCTTTATGAGTAAGCCTACTCGACGTGCGTCCGTCTTCCGTCACCTGCTTGCCCCGTGCTAAATAGGCTTGCCTGTTGGTCGTCAGAAGAAGTGGCACACATTAGAGCTTTTGGTTAGAGGAGAGTTTCAAGGTTTGTCAACTGGTACAATTGCCAGCGATACCATGAGGCCATCGGCAATGTTACTCCTGATGATGTTTACTTTGGCAAGCGTGATACGATCTTGAAAAGGCGGGCAATATTAAAACAAAAAACTATTCTTGAAATAAAGGCGTGTAATAGTAAAATTATGGAAAGCGGAGTTGAAATCGACCTCTAACAGAGAGCTAAAAAAGTCTCATTTTTGCTGAAGACGTACATTCATGAAAATGCCTCGTAACATTTTGTTTTTAAAGAACTTATATTGCCCATTAAGCCGGTTAATTGGACAGTAGTGATGGTAAATCACAGATTAAATAAGGGGACGACAATGAATACTGTGTTTAGGCTATTAGCAATTTCGATTTCTGTCATGCTTTTTGCCTGTGGATGTGCTGAAAACAAGCTTCAGATTAATCAAGACGGCAACCAACCGGAGAGCCCTGTTTTCACTCTGGTACAAAAAGGTTTTATCCGCAACTGGCTGGTTTTGGGAGCCTTCCCAAACCCTCCAGTAGATGATGCTTTGCCGGATGGAAGTTATCATCTGGGTTTTTATAAAGATTACCTTAAGAGCATAGGCGGTGAGGAAGAGGCGGTTTTGAAACCCAACACTTCTGTTGTCTTTACAGATGAAGATGGCAGAGAGCAAAACCTGAAGACACAGGCCGCCGGGGCCGGTGGTGATGGCGTGATTAATCTTGATGAAATGTTCGAAAAAGCAGATAATAAAGTCGCATATGCTTTTTGTTACATCAACTCTGAAAAAGACCAAACGATACATTTCCTCTTTGGTTCTGACGATAGCGCCAAAGTCTGGATTAACGGTAGTCTTGTGCATAAGATTTACGCCGGACGGGCCTTGCAACACGGCCAGGACAGTTTCGATTCCAATCTGAACAAAGGTCTTAACCGGATTCTTATAAAGGTCACCGACCAAGTACGTGACTGGGGTTTTGTTATTGAAGCTCTTGACGAAGCGGCTTACACTAAAATTCGGGCGGAAAAACTGCAACAGGAGCAGTTGAAAGAGTTCCTTAACTGCCGGATTGTAACAAAAGTTGGAAACATGTGGGACTATACGTTCGGCCCAGGCAAGCTTCCCGAGGTAGATTGGGAAAAGCCGTATCTCGTCGAAAAAGTTATGGGCAAATTCCCACTCAACCTGCGCTGGTTTGACAGGGAACTTAATGAGGTGACTACTGCGACGAATCCAGGCAGGTATGCTTTTGTAGCCGAGGGGACAACCCCTAAAGGTATACATATCCGACGGGCAGCAACTTTATATTGCAGACCTGCCGATTGGTTCGGCTGGAGTGAAACGCCAAAGGCCAACCTGAGCTGGCTTCACAACCGAAATATCGACAGGGCGGCCTGGGATGAGTACGAAGAAGCTATTGCTTCGTATGCAGGAAAAATCGTGCACCTTTCGATATTAGGTCAGCGGGAAGGGGCTCTGCTCATGTCGTACCTGCATGAGATAGAATCTACCGGCAAGGCCCCGCCTTTGACAGATACGCCCATCATACGCGACCACGACTACCATCTTGCTTTGAAACGAAAGCTTCTGGGCGTTGAGGATAAATGGCCTGCCCTTAAGATGCCGCGTAAGATTGAGGGTAAATCAGCCACAGTTCTGCATGAGGGGAATTCCCAAGAAGCTTCGGTTAAGACTGGTACCACTGATAAAATCAGAACTGTATGTCAGCAGTGGTATGCCGAAAGCGATGAGCCATTCGTTATCTGTGTCGCTAGGCACGGAGTTATAATCATTCATGAGGCCTTCGGTTCAGATGGCGAGGTGACTATTGATACGGTTACTCCTATGGCCTCACTGACGAAACTTGTGACCGGTATGATGTTTGCTCAGTTTGTTGACCAGGATTTAATCGGAATCGACGACCCCGTAGGTAAATTCCTGCCCGACTTTCCTGTTAAAGGCAACAAAGTAATTACGCTGCGACATTGCTTTACGCATACAACAGGTTTGTACGGCCATGCCGAATGGGGTGGTCTGCATAACCCGTGGCTCGAAAATACTATTTCCAACTATTTGGAATATCTAACACCCGGTAAGGTGCATAACTATAACGGTATGGGATATAATCTTGCGGGCAAGGTAATGGAGGTAATAAGTGGCAAAAGCATCTTTCGACTTATGCGAGAGAATTTCTTTGACCCGTTGTGTGCGAAAAATACTTTGCTTGAAGAAGACCTGGGCTTCAGTTGCAATAGCACCGCATATGATTTTGCAGTATTTGGACAATTGCTGTTAAATAAAGGTTCATATGGAGACCTCGAATTTTTCTCGCCGGAGACTTTTGAGAAACTGCTGCCTAAACCTCTTAGCCAATTTTACCCGGATGTTAATGTGGACTGGGGTATCGGCCTGACATGGATGCGCCAGGGACATCCAGAGGCCGGCAAGAATGGCTTGCCAAAGGACAAGACCATCCTCAGCAAAAACATCATCGGACACGGCTCGGCCACATCTGCCATATTACGAGTCGATCTTGACAATGATTTGGTTATTGCGCAGACTCGTAGACGCGGTGGTAAAGTCTATGACAAATATCTCACAAAATTCCTTATGGCTATAGAAGATGGACTGACCGATTGATTCGCGGCATTGTATTTGTAAAAGCAAGTTGCGTCGAAGAGTGTCTGGGTCCGTTGGCTACAAATCGTCAGGAACGAGTGCTTTATTCCGAGCTTAAGCCGGGCAAGAGAGGAGGTAGTCCAGAAGTTCTGGGAGAGAGCAGGTGGCTAAGGCCACATATTTATCCGCCGCACCGTAATAGACAAACAGAGTATCGTCAATCACTACCTTGCCGCAGGGGAAGATACAGCCGTTGTATGGGCCTTCCATCTCGTATTTTGCCTCAGGTTGTATGAGCCAGCCGGGCGTGCGATGCAGCACTTTGGCAGGGTCGTTGTGGTCCAGGAGCATCGCTCCCAAACGGTAGAGAGTATCCTCGCCCCTGGCATGATAAAGAATCAACCAGCCGTGCTTGGTCCTGACCGGCGGCGTATTGGCACCTATCTTGCCATTTTCCCAGTCATACTTTGGCTGGGCAAGAAGCTTGCTGTCGCACAGGCCCAATATATCATCCCCAGTGGAAATCCACATTGCAGGAAATTGAGTACCATACTTCTGGCCGCACCACTCCATAGGCCGGTGAATCATAGTAAATTTACCGGCGATCTTTTCCGGAAACAGAACTACATCGCGGTCATCAACGCTCGGGTCGGTCAATCGCCCGGCGCGAATAAAGGTTTTGAAATCTTTAGTCAGTAGCAGACCCGTACTTGTAGAATTCTCTCGCAAGATGCGTGGAAAATCCGCAGGAAATTCGGGAGGAACATAAGTTTTGGTGTCCGGATTCTTCCAGTATTGGCCGGGCGGAAACGGTCTGCATGCATAGGTGATATAGAAGTATCCATTTATCTTTACAATTCTCGGGTCTTCCACGCAGCCGGCATCGAAACCATCGACGCTCGGACTAAAGACAGGCTCATCCGATACACGCTCGAAATCATAGCCGTTCTTACTCGATGCCAACCCAAAATATATTCTATGTTCAGGATCAGAGCCGGCAGCCCTGTAAAGCATTTTGACCTCTTTTGTGTCTTCATCGTACCAAGCGCCGGGATTGGTCGTTACATAACTTTCCCACTCATTCTTCGGATTCGGGGAAATAATTGGATTATGTTCATAGCGTTTCAGTTTCACTAAAACTTCTCCAACACAAAGCTAAAAGTTAACAAACAATAAAGTAATTTGTCATATCAAGGCACTATTTTATAACAATCTTTTCCGCCGCTACCACTCCAATCTTGGGTGCATTCCTGCCCGTATCATCTAAGAAGCCTCAACATCCTTGGGCTCTGGCGGAAGGTTCTTATACCAGAATTTATACAAACCAGCCATAGCAATCATGAATATAGGCAGGGTAATGCTAAATGCCGTCCAGTTGCGGATAATTATTTCCAACGGCATAAGGAACATCGTTACAATCCAGGCAAATGCAAACGGAATAGCGATCATATCATTACGGTGCTCGATCGCCATGGCTTTTTGGACATCACCCGAGACTATGTGTTTAAGGGGCCTCCAGAAGCCGAACGGCCGTGTGATTCGGTAAAAGTTCTCCAGGATCTTCCGGTCGGTAGGTTTGGCAAGATATGTCCCAACCACTGAACCAACCAGGCCCATTAGAGTCAGGATGACAAACTGCCATTGTTCGGGCAGCCCGGGCCAGAAGGCTCTTTGTACGATAGCTCCACCGACGCCAACAACCATGCCAAGGGCGAATCCTGCTCCATTGAAACGCCACCAGTACAGACGCAAAACCGTCGGAATTGAAAGGCCTGACCACAGACCCATCATGATCCATCCCCAGATGTCATTAATATTCTTGCTGTAGTAACCCATCCAAAAAGACGCAGCGACAAGGCAGATAATGAATGCGTAGATGGCAACAAGCAGTTCTATTCTGCCGGATTTGGGACGTATGAACTTTTGATATATGTCACGTGTAAAGAAGGCACCTGCCCTGTTAACAGTCATGCTGAACGTGGACATCGAAGCGGAGATTAAGGTAATAAGGATCAAACCCCTCAGCGCGGCTGGGACGGTGATCATCAAGGTTGCAGGCAGGATTCGCTCACCATTGACCGTACCTTCATAACTTACAAGTCGAAGTTTTGATCGCCACTCATCGCCGAGGATTCCCTGAACCTGTTGGGCCAGCTCAGGATAATCGGAGTTTTCTTTCGATATCTTTGTGATAGCAATATCCCATTCGTTCTTGGGAATGATAATATCGACAGCTTCGGTATCTAATATATTCAATTTAGCCTGCCATTGATCTTGGAACTTGTTCTTAAGCTTGTTTACAAGGGCAGGATCTTTGGAGGCTTCTTGAACCATATACTGCTTGATGGCTATTTCTGAATTTTGTAAGACAGCTTGATCAGGGAATTTCTCTTTTACAAGAAAAAGGCCCAGTACGGCGAATCCCATCATCATCCACCAGCGGGATGACATCAGACATGCCCACAGGCAGGTAAGCTTTCCACACTCGCGCTCATTACGGGCTGCAAAATAATGCGGCTCGAATCCGCCGCCAAAGCCGGATACGATGTTTTTGAGCACAAGGAACATTGTGAACATGAGCAGGCATTCATACATTTCGTAAGCGCGCGGCATTGCGGCCAGTCGCTGTGGAAAACAGGTCATCCACTCCTGGATACCGCTTATTTCCTGAGCCATAGTTGCAAATTCAGGGCCGCTTCCTATTTTCATCATCGCAGTAATTGAAATATAGGTGATACCAACGATGATTAGTGCACACTGGAACAAGTCGCTGAATACTACCCCGTAGAAGCCTGCTGCCATCGTGTATATTGTTGCTACACCAATAAGGATCAATGCGCACCAAAGTGGCTCAAGGTCAACGAACATAGAGATGAAAATTCCAACACCCTTTACCATATAGGCCAACATACCGACGGCAAAAATGATTTGGGAAAGGGCAAAACTTGCCCGGGCAAAATGACCGCTCAGACCCTCACCAAATCTGAATGACATCCACTCGGCGCCGGTCATGCAATTTGAACGTCGATGCCACTTGCCCGTCCAGATCATCATAAAAATAAGCGACAGATTTGCTCCTCCCCGAAACTCGATGAACAGGCCTCGCGGGCCCATAAGATACAACAATGAAATAATGAGCATGGTGCCGGTAACGTCAAGCGACCAGCCCATACCCGTAACGCCGAGCATCCACCAGGGCAACTCCTTTTTAGCAAGAAAGTAACTTTCAATACCCTTGGAGGCCCGCCTCTTCAGGTACAGACCCATTCCAATCAGTATAACAAAGTAGAGAGCAACAATTACATAATCAATGAAACTCAGGTATTGCACATTACACCTCTTGAATACTTAACTCCATTTATTCGCACTAATATCCATCTGAACGATTTTTTATAATTCTGAAGCAAAATGCTACTTCAGCGGAATCGAATGACCGCCTTCCATTGTTGTCAGAATCACTACGACCTTCGAGGGCATCGTAACCATCAGCCCGGCTGTAAGATCCACGTTTTTCAACACTTTTGTTGCCGATGGAAATATGTCATTGCCCTTGTCATCTACAACCTTTGACCAGGAGTCAACCTTATTATCTTTATCAGCATCAAAATAATCATATTGGGCTAAAGTGGCCTGAGCCCCTGCCTTTGGCACGACGATTTTGACCTTGCTGTTTTTCTCGTAGTTATTTGCAATAGCAAACGAAAGATGATATTTGTCGCCGTCGGCGATCCTTGCGGCGGCTACCCTTACCTGATAAACGCCGGCGTCTTCGGCCTCCAACGTTTGACATCCGGGCGGGAAACAGCGAGACAGCACCGACCATGTGTAGTACCACGGCCGCAGGGTCTCTTCTTCAGGCGTGCCATGCTCCGTGGCCATAATACTCCAAAAGCCCCATATCTTACGTTGCTCGTATGCATGGCTTGGCAGGACATCCGACAGTGAGTTCATTGATTCACCGCCATCGCCGGCAAAGTGCATCGAGTCGTCAAGGTCCCACGCCATAAACCCTGACATCCCGCCCCTTATCATCTGAATCGCGGCATCCGCCATGGATACTCCATACCAGAAGTCGAACACATGACGCTGCTGGTCGTTCTTATTCTTACCATCAAGAATCCCGATTTCACCGAGAAAGAATTGTTTGCCGGGGTCTTTTTTATGAATCTGTCTCAACTGGTCTCGTGTATAGAGTTCAAGCAACCCCCTGTTTATCTCACGCTCATATACATACCAGTGTTCATCATAAATAGCCGTTTGATTTCTTAACTGATCATCTTTAAGAACCTTAGTTGTAAATTTTCGATCACCATCGGGCGAGGCTATCGGGATTAATTCGATAAGCCCGCGCTTAGTGAGTTCTTTGTACAGATTGTCAATTGCTGTTTTCCACTCGTCCCATGAGATGTTCGACCATGATCCATGTGGCTCGTTAATAAGGTTATAGTATTTGATACAGGTGTACTTTTTTTGGCGTAGCATGTATTCGACAAAATCGCCGATAATCCGCGTCCATTTTGGGTCATCGTTTTTAAGATTAAGGTCCTTTCCCGCCGGCCTGCCCCACTCCCCAATCATCACGACAGTGTTGTTCTTTTCACACCAATCAAGCAGCTTGTACAACTTCTTCATGTATGACGTGTTCCAGTCGTAAACCGGCTTGCCATCCTTGTCAAACCCTTTGCAGTACCAGAATGCGTCCAGCATCACTCTTACAAAAGGCAGCCTCATAAACTCCACCCGCCTAAATACTTTATTCCAGTCCTCTTCTGACACATCCCACCACGGATATGAGCTCCATTGCACTCCCACACCCAGGAAGTCTTTTTCGAGTACACAAGTCGCGTCCACTTCAACTGTGGCATCTGCCCGCACTTGCCTGGCCTCCGCACACGCACAACTTGAAAGTGCCGCCAGTAGAACTGCAGAAATAATTGACTTCGTCGAAAGATTCTCCATTCTAACATACCTGCCTTGCAAAGAATACTGTAATCATCAATCATCCCCACTCAAACTTTTGCCTAAGGTTGCACTGGGATAATATAATAACACCTTTTACAAATCATGCCAGAGATAACCTACCGCACACAATATCAAGATTATTTTCAAGGAAGGGAAAAAACATCAATCACCTTTTAACAGGTTTTGTCAGTTCTTTAAGGAAATTGATTTACCTTTCTCTGTTGTTGTTAATATCACAACTCCCCTGGTAGGTAGCGTAACATCTATACCAAAGGCTGGGTTGACATTATTCAATATGGCTGCAGGTGTCGGGTAAATGTCATTGCCCTTACTGTCAACAACCTGCGACCAGGCATCAACCTTGTTGTCGCCATCGGTGTCAAAATAGTCATATCTACTAAAAGTTGTCTCACTTGCTGCTTGAGGTACAATTATTCTGACCGTTTTGCTCTCGTCTGAGTTATTTACGATGGCAAATGAGAAATGAAACTTCTGCCCGTCTGGTATTCTCGTGGCGGCAACTCGAAGCTTATCAACACCGGTTGGATCGGCTTGCAAGGTCTGGCAACCCGGTGGAAAGTTTCGCGACAGTTGCGACCAGATATAAAACCACGGCCGCATGTTTTCATCTTCGCCCATGCCGTGTTCAGAGCCGGTAATATTCCAAAAGCCCCATATCTTTCGCTTGTCATACGCGTCCGCAGGTTCTTCCAATGGACCGTCACTATCACCTCGCCAGTGCATCGAGTCATCCAGGTCCCAGGCAAGAAACCCAGAGGCTCCGGCCCGCATCATCTGAATCGCGGCATCGGCCATCGAGACTCCATACCAGAACTTGAGCACATTCGGCTGCTGGTCATTTTTGGTCTTACCGTCAAGGAAACCCAGTTCGCCGGCAAAGTATTGCTTCGGGTCTTTGGAATTGATACTGTTTACTCTTTGGCGAACCTTATCTTCAAACGCACCGCTTACAACATCTTTGTTCCACAGGTAACGATGTTCGTTATAAACTGCGATAATCTTGGTCATGTCGGTTCTGTCGAGGGCCTTTTCAATCCAGTTGCTGTATACATCGGCCGGTCCTGCAATCCGGATTTTGCCGGTCAGCCCTCTTCTTACGAGTTCTTTATGGAACTGGGCGGCGACTCGGGTCCACAACTCCCAGTCACCATCGCATGATGACCAGTAACCGTCAGGCTCGTTGATAAGGTCAAACCATTTTATGCAGGTATAGCCTTTACGTGTAACGACGTGCTCGGCAAGTTCACCGGAGATTCGGGCGTGCATTTCGCTGTCGGGCGGGATGTCCCAATTTTGACCGGGGCGGTGTTTGGCGGTATTTGCCCAGCCCCAGTGGCCAAAAAGCACGGTGACATTATTAATCTCACAGTAATCCAGCAGCTTATAAACCCGCTGCATGAGTTCGCAGTCAAAAAGGTACTGGGGCTCGCCGTTTTTGTCCAGCCCACCGAAGAAGGTAGTCATATCAACCATCACACGCGTAAAGGGAAGCTTCATGTAGTCCAGCCGGCGAAAGACCTTCTGCCAGTCACTTTCCGAGACGTCGAACCACGAATAAGCGCTCCATTGGACGCCGGCGCCGAGGAACTCTTCGGCCAAGACTTTTGAAGTATCGACCTCGACAGTCGCATCAATGTTGCAATTATCAGCCGACTGCTTTCCTGCTGGAAGGGCGGAATCTGAATCCTTCTTAGTCAAAATAACAACTCCTTTCGTTGACAGCTTAACATCAATACCTAAGCGAAGGTCGATGTCTTTATGCGTTGCAACGGAATCCGGAACGGTGGGATCGTTCGGTGACTCGGATGTGGCAACAGCATTGGATAAAACGACCAATATACAAATTAGTATAAGTATTTCAGGACGTTTCATTTTCGGCATTTCTAAATCAAAAATATCCTTTGAACAGACTCCTGTTCACTCCAAATAGCCAAGATCGACTACCAGTCGGTGATACCTTCAATGAAAGTGGTCAACTGCGTCGCCATATCCTCATGTTGAGGCGCATGCGGATGGGTTCCAAGCCCGTCATAAGGAAAGATAACGCTGTAAACATTAGGGTCACTGTAAGTGATATTTAATGTATCGACCGCATTTTGCAGATAACCCGGCCAGGGCTTGCCTGGTGCAGTAGCGTTCATGCTTCCCAGGGCAAATATAATATGGGCACCAGGATAATGTCCTCTCAAAGTCAAGCCAAAATCAATATAGCCATTCTCCATATCTGTTTGGCTCACACCAAACCAGGAATCATTCTGTCCAAGATTCACCACAACAATATGCGGTATCCACCGGCTGAAATCCCAATAACTGCTGCCGCTCGCCGGATTGTGCCTATAATAATAATTGTTTGGCATATCAATCTCTGAACCCCAGGCCCTAACAAGTGGAATGCCGCTCAGTGCCATACAATGATACTCCGCACCAAAGTTTCTCGCAGTTACGGCACCATAGGCAAGATAATTGTTGGTGTATATATTAATCTGCTGATCTGCAGGTGCATCCAGAGCCAATCCAACCGTTATCGAATCACCATAAAACTCAATGCGTCTGTCAGGTCTCGACGGCCCGGCAACAAGGTTCTTTCCATCATCAAGTATAAAGCCTTCAAAAGCTATGCTTCCATCATATGGTTCGTTTCTCTTGAAAAGCAGCAGTTCGTGTACCGTATCAGTAAGGCCGGTTGCCGCTGAGCGGGTATACTTTCCATCTGGAAAAACTAAAAGGACAGGCGCCCCATCATCGATGACAGCATTAAAGTATATTGTGCCGTCACCATCGCCAAGATTATTCATCTTCACGTAGATGGACGTCCCCTCAAAGTTTGCCGTTAAGTATGTGCCGGGCCAGCTGAAGACAGGTTCTTTGGGGTTATCAAAAACAATTCTTCCCGTGTATAGGATGTTGGGATCGTCCGCCTCGATAAACTGCGGTCCCATCGCTTCAATTTCCGTTGCTTCCAGTGCCCGGTTGTAGATGCGAACGTCGTCAATCAATCCGTTGAAGTATCTGCCGCTGCCGGGGTAAACGCCTATGGTAACGTCAACGTCGCTTACGGTATTTATCGCCACCGCCGACCCGATAGTTGACTCCGGCTGACCATCCACGTATAGCTTGATATCGTTCACGTCAGGCCCATAGCTGTTTTCCCAAACAGCAGCGACATGATGCCAGACATTATCATTCACACGACTGTTACCTACGACACCACCACCGTTGATTTCTAAGCGTATCTCGCCGTCGGGACGAACCCGAAATACCCATTTCTGGCCGGTTGTGTTCTTGCCCCAGGATAGAATCTCGTCACCGCTGGCTGTCTTAATCCAGGCGCAGACAGTACGAGGATTCGTTCCGGTTATACCCTTGAAACCAGCCATCTCGACATAATCGCCGTCTCCATCTAACTGAAGCGCCCCACTTCCCTTCCTTGCGTTGCTGTTATACACAAAAACTGGATCCCCCGACGGTGTACCGCTATACCCATACTTACTATCATGAAAGTCACCATCCAGCTTCCAATGCGCAACCGGATCAATACCATTGAGCCAGACCAGGCCCAGGGTCGCAAAGTCTGCATAATCTGCGGTCCCGCTATCGTCAAAATCAGCGTCGTTGGCATCGGTGAGCCAAAGGGCGCCAAATGCCGCTAAATCATCACCGCCGACATCTTCATCGCCGTCAAAATCTCCAACGGAACCATTTCCTATCGAAACCATTGTGCATACAGCGAAAACCAAGCTCAAAACGAGTCCACTTGTGCCTTGCAAGTAAGCGTTTGTCTTTTCCCTCTTCGCCATGGTTTGCCTGCCTTTCTCAAAAATATTTTATACCTATTGTGTTCCTTCCTGCCAATCCTGTGTGACCGTTCCAAAATCGATATTATCCACGACGCCACTGTCATCGAAATCGAAGTCATTTGCATCGCCAAGCCAGCCGGCAGCGAAATCCTTGAAGTCTTCAATATCTACGTCACAGTCGCCGTCAATGTCAGCTTGGGAGCGCTCGCACATAACAATCGTTAGTGTACTATCTGCCGGCAGCGTTACTTCTATGCTGTATGTCCCTCCCCCTTCATCCACAAGCGTAAGACTTCTCTGAACCTCCTGCCCGATGTCAGGATCTCCGTTTGCCGGATTGCCCCAATAGAGCGGTTCGAACGCGACCGCCTCGACGATTTCCAGATTGTTGGGAGCATTCGTGAAGTAAATCGTTGTGCTATATTCAAAACTTTCATTGTTTGCGACGCCGGCTATGATTTTATTGTCATATACAAAGGCTCCCACATATAGGGGATTGACTGATTGATCAGGTGGCACAAGCACGCCGGCACTGACCGGGATTTTAGGGTATAATGTTTTTAAAGCACCGTACACGGGCTTTGGCTCACCCCACAGGTCAAGAAGCCCCCAGGCCTTTCTTTTGCTTCCGGAAAAGCCCGGCGGATTTACCTCTGTTGGCTCATCTATTGCCTGCCATATAAACGGCACCTGAGCGCCCCCGTTAAGAAGGCCGAGTGTGTTTTCATAAACCTGAACGGCGTAAGGATGTCTGTTCATTGTAGCGTAATAAGGAAACACCTCTGTAACATCCCAAATCCCGTAGTCGTCACCCGGATCAGTTTGAATTCCGTTAAATGTAGTCTCGTGAGTGGCATATTCCGTAACATATTTTGGAAGCGTCGGGTCCACAGTGTCACCGGGAATTTTCAGGAATGCAGCCGCCCTGGATTCGCTCTCCAGTCCATCGGGGTTCCCCCAGGAATGAGTTGACCACGCTGCCATAGCAGCTACTCCAGCAGTATCCAATGCGTAGATATAATCGTCGCATACCGAGATATTTGCCGGACCTGCACCGACTATCCCGACGTTCGAGTAGCCCGCGTTATCAAGCTTTGTACGCAGGTCCTTTACAAGGGCGTTGTAATCAGAATATGTTATACCGGTACTCCATTGGCCCCAGCTATCGGGTTCGTTCATCAGTTCGATATACTCAACAGGTATGCCGTGATCGTATAGGTCGGCAACATGATTTTTCCACCAGGTTGCATAAGCCTGAACGTCGTTCAGCATATTATTTCCATCCATACAGCACCATGCCATCCAGCTCATATAAACCCATTTTATACCTAAAGCATCGGTCATTGCTCGCGTTCTTTGCATTGCCGGCCAGGTGGCGCTTTCGTTATGATTTTCAATCCGTACGTATTTGATGTTCAATTCCTCCAGCGCCTGCTGGCGATATGTCTCGAGGTTCGGATAACTCGTTCCATTTCCGTAACCCCAAATTTGTGCACCGAATCCAAGAAAAGTATGCGATATGTTACTGACATCAAATATCGGATCTATCGGCTCTGGGGTTTCAACCTGCATTAAAGAAATATCATCAAAAAGAACCATTCCCCCGGCCTTGCCTTCAATAGTAGCGGTTACCAGACCTGTTCCAGCAGGGGCTGTTCGCGTAATGGTGAACTCTGTCCAGTCGGCCTCGGCTGTGAAGTTTAGGTGGTGCTGCTCTATTTCACCTTCACCGGAGTCGTGAAACTCCAGCTTCACCCTGCCTGAGCAGCTGCCTGAACTGTATTTGGCCCATGCCCTGACTTCATAACTATTTTGCGCCGAGCCTGACGCTCGTTGATACATCAGGGCAAAGTCTGGACCTGATTCATCTCCGAGATTCATGCATTTATTTCCGGTCCTTGCTCCTCCTGTCTGCCATATATATGTGCCGTCCCCCCACATATTCCAGTCACTCGGCGACGATGAACCCGATTCAAAGCTCGGGTTGGACAGCATATTCCCCTCAGCTGTTCCGGCAAAGACCATCAGAGCCACCGTTATAGCTATTATCATATTCTCTTTTTGCACAATCATAGTTCAACACATCCAATCTGACCACAAATTACAGGATGCTCTCCGGAGTCTATCTCGGCCGGTAATACCATAATTGAGATATTTTCGATTGTCCTCATCCTGTCGTCGGTGATTGCTCTGTAGCCCTGCCTCAAGGTATCCTCTCAACATAACGGCGGATTAAACTAATAGAAGGTTGCGGCCACTGAGTCGTGTCCTATTACGTGGGGATTCGGATTGCTTTTTCCGAGCGGTGAATCATTCAATACCATATTATCAATGTCAAATTTGCTTTTGTCTTTCCACACCACATGTCCATCACCATACAGCTTGTTTATGCCGGTGATATTGGGTGGGCCTTCCGTCAGGCAAAGGTGCATATACTCATTGAATCCGTCCCATGAGTACCGCTTTTCACCATGGTTATAAAGGCAGGGATACTCATAATACCCCCAATAGTAAATTTGGTCTGCCATCAGCAACCTTTTACTGCTCAATTCAGCGGCTGTGAGATCCCTTGGGTGTGTAGCGCTTCTGGTCCACTTTTCAACATGAGCGTAGTAAGCATATTGCACTCGCAAATAACCCCTTTCTACTATTCTATCATAGGTATCGTCAATGTTTTCCCCTTTGTTGGCAGGGCACGTCCATGCACCCCTTATCAACAAGTTACTTGCAAGCGGATCGTTAAAGTCTGGCAGTAACTCGACATCGTCCCTGGTCAGCCTGCCTGAGTTAAATCCTTCCATATAAGGTACAAACGCCATGGCGTAAACCATTCCCATATGCGGGTAATCGGGATCGTCCTGTTCGAAATAAATCTCGCCGGGGTATCGGTTCAGGGTAGATTCAGGATTGTAACCCACCGTCTCAAGAAGTTTGTTTTCATTGGCGGCTGTATAGGCTCCGACAGCAAGAATCCACTGATGCAGGTTAGATTGGCAAATCGTTCTTCTTGCGCGTATCTTGACCGTGTTCAACGCCGGTGTGAGAATGCTCAGCAGCAACGCGATTATCGCAACTACAACCAATAGTTCAATTAGTGTGAAACCTTTGTGTCTAACCATGGTTTTTATTATACAACATAAAAATTCCTTCTTTGGTGTTACTCCATATCCAAATATCATCTGCCTGGATGCTTAAACTCCCGTTATGCATATCGCAGTTTAATTTATCTTGTTCATCCAAGGTTAATGTGGAAAACTCGAACTGCTTAACACATTTTCCGGTTTTGTGCTGCGCTGGCTGTATAGTTTTGACATACAGCCAGCGCCATTATTTCCTATCTACAGAGCATTTCTTATATAAACGCTTTTTCAAAATTACAGACAGTCAAGACGATTACAGCTCATCCAATCGAAGGCAATTAGGACAATATCCTCTATGGTTACTTCGCAGTCGTTGTTGGCATCTCCTTCAAGTGGCGACCACTCAAACTCAGCGCCCTCATCATCTTTTTTTTCATAGGCTGCGGTACAACCATTTTCCGACACATTGATCCACGTGCTGTCAGTACCGGTTTCAAGACCATCAGGGACGGTAAAAGTGATTTCATAACCAACCATGTCATACAGCTTGATAACGGGATTCAGTATATGGTTAGGATCGTCTGTGGACCATTCTCCAGATGTTTGCGTTACTTCCCACCTGATATCACAGGGATCAATAGGACCAGGTTTGCCGTCATCGGTGTAGCCGGCGTTAAGCTGGACGGTAACATTGTTGGCATCGTCATCAAAACCGTCATCCATGCTCAGCCATACATACTGCCATTCGCCCGCATCAACAGTTGGTGGCACATTCATTGTGTCAAAAATCCACGGCCGTCCTGTATAAGTACCGGTATCATCGGTGGTGTCAACTCTCCAACAGTACTCCTCATCATCCTTCAACGGCTCCGGCAGATTCACATCATTACCGGAGTAGTTTTCTGCGATTAATTCCAGATCACATTCTCCATTCGGGTCGAACCAGACGTCGAACGTAACTGTGCCCTGAGTAAGTTCACCGGTTCCCCATGACAACTTGGAGATCGATTCAGGATCGATCGAGCTTTCATGTGCGGGATTCGGACCCCAGGCATGAATAGATACAAGGGACACGGCGTCAATGTCAACCGAGAATACAGGTGTTTCATAACCAGCACCGACAACTGCTCTCAACTCGGCTGTGCCTGGTGGAGAATTGAAATCAGCTACAACATACTGCCATGTACCGTCAGGAACGATAGAAACCTGTTCTTTCTGCTGCCATTTGTTGTTAGTCCAATCACCATCTGAAGCTTCAAAGTTAACTTCAACCCAATCAGCGTCAGTACTTCTTACCCAATACGACACTCGGTATTTCTCACAAGGATCACCAGGAATTGTAGTTGCTTGGCCTTGCCAGATAACGTTGTATGCCCAAGTACGAGGTGGTGGATTACTCTGAGTTAACTGGACGTAATAGTCGCCCTCATAGGCAGTGCCGTCATCAATGACAGTGGTTGTGTCATACCAACTCTGCCAGGGGTAACCACCTGAACCCCACTGGTTCCAGTCGGACAGGTCGCCGGCCTCAAAACCCCTGTTATCTGAAAGGAGTTCTGCCCTGGTTATTCCGCAAATGGCAAACACCATAAATAAAATCATTACTTTCTTCATATCATTACTCCTCGTTTAAAATATTCATTAGCATTACCAAACCACAGTAAAAAACCCTATCGATACGCTACAGACAGTCAAGGCGATTGCACTTGAGCCAGTCAGCAGTCGCTATAGCAAGGTCTTCCAGATTAACTTCGCAGTCAATATTCCGGTCACCTGGAAACGGTGTCCAATCAAATTCATCAGCGCTATCATCTTCTTCCTTTTCATATGCTGCGGTACAACCATTCTCTGACACATTGATCCACATGTTGCCAGTGCCTTCATCCTCACCGTCAGGAACAGTGAAAGTGACCTGATAACCTACCTTGTCGTACATTTTAATGACAGGGTTCAGGATATGGTTGGGATCATTTGAGGACCAATCGCCCACACTGGATACCGCCCACCTGATCTCACAGGGATCAACAGGGCCGGGTTTGCCATCATCTGTGTAGCTGGCGTTAAGCTGGACGGTTACGTTGCATGGGTCACTGTCAAAACCATCATCCATATTCAGCCATACATATTTCCAGTCACCAGCTTCCACAACCGGAGCTATATTACCCGTGTCGAACTGCCATAGCAGTCCCGTATAGGTGCCGGTATTGTCCGTGGTGTCCACCCTCCAAAAGTAATCCTGATAGTCGCTCAGGGCAGCCGGCAGGTTTACATCTGTATCAGTTGTGTCATCTATGATTTTTGTCAGACCTCCTCCGCTGCCATCGTCGTACCATACGTCAAAAGTAACGGATCCTTGTGTGAGTTCGGACACGTTCCATTCGAGCTTGGAAACATCTGCAGGTGGAACGGTGCTGTCATGTGCAGGATTCGGCCCCCAGGCATCGATCGACTTTAAGGATGCATCATCCAAGTGCATCAACAAATCGGTTTCATCATAATAATTGGTGACTTCTAACAGACCGATAACCGTAGCTGTTGATGCGGGCGCTGTCAGCGTATAGGAATACTCTGCCCAGGAATCTGTTATGTGCCTGTCAACCCAGGTTTTAGATATTTGCATTGATGGATCCAAACCGTCCCAAAACTCCAGAGTCAGTCGGACCGCAAGATTGCACGGATCGCTAAACGTGCTGCCATCATCCTTGGCCCATACAGATACTGTATAGTCCCTGCCCGCTTGACCTTGTGTGGATTGGTACATATAAATATTTCCAGAGTAAGCCGATACATCAAGGTAATTGTTCCCGCTGTGTGCCTCGCACGGATCTACTTCTACGTCCATGTATGCATAATAGTAATACCAGGCACTCCACTCTTCCGGCCAGCCATCATCATTTGCCTCAAAACTGGTGTTTTGAAACAATTCCGCACGGGCGCTTCCATGAATCAACGCTGCCAGAATAAATATTGCTAACACTAATTTTTTCATTTCATTACTCCTCACTTAAGTTAGAAAATTCCCTCTTACAATTACAATTTCCATACCTCAAAAAATCATTTACCTTATATAAATTATCAGACCTTTATCTGCCGCCTGTTTCCATTATGCAGTCCTTTTCTGCTCGTCATATATGCCCGGCTGTCCTGAACTGTTACCTGTGCTGCTTTGACGAATTCTAAGCTTGGCCGGTAGGAGACAATACATAGGATGTTGCAGAGCGCCGGCCATTTCCATAAATAGTATATTAGCGGCTTCATAGCCCAAATCCGGCCAGTTCTGGGCTATGCTTGTAAAAGGCACCGGCAGCTGCCAACAGCCCGGGCTGTCCCCGAATCCGGCCACGTACACATCCTTACCTATCTGAAGATCCAGTTCGGCAGCGGCCTTATACACACTCTGAGCCGCACAGCCGTTGCATGAAAAGATACTCGTCTTTTCTCCCTTGCACTTTTGCTCTCTGAGGAGTTCCAAAGCTAACTTGTGGTTGTGCGCCTTTGAAATCTCCAGAAAGCTTGCTCGCCTTGTATCGACATGCTCAGTCTCGCAGATATAAGGCTCATGTTCATGAAAATTGTGTTGGCGCATCGCTGCGGCCCAACCCTGCATACGTGCCTGCTCGGAAATATACGGAGTCAGCCCCATACAGTACACCGGCAGACCATGCAAATCAAGAAGATGTCGCGTAGCCTGATGAGCTCCTCCGATATGGTCGATGGATACCGAACTTATATTTAAATCCTCAAGACGAACATCCACGAACACTATCTTGGTGCCTGAAGCCTGCGCTTGCAGACACGCGTTGCGAAATTTGGGGCTGTCATGCGGAACAACAATGATGCCGTCAACGACGCGAACCGGACGCGCAATAGCATTGATGAAGTCATTGTGTGAGCTTGACACGTCCGCGATGGAAAACAGCATACCTTTCTCCTCGGCGAACTTGCGTACTCCCTCGGTTATCTCCAGCGGAAAGCCACCGTTGCTCCATCTGAGGAACATCACCGAGTATCCGCAAGCCGTTTGGCTTGTGACTACAGGACCTTTGCCCTTTCCCGTCTCGCAGCGGATTAATCCATCCAGTTCCATGCGTTTCAGTGCTGAATTTACAGTCTGGTAGTCGACTTTCCAGTTCTTCACCATTTGTGAGACAGAAGGCAGGCGCTGTCCGGGTTGAAATTCACCCGCGTCAATCTTCCTGACCAGTTGCCGGCGAATCTGTTCATATAAAGGCTGTCCTTTTCCCCGTCCCCTTTTCAACCTGTTAAACTTTTTAGCTGCTTCCATATCTACACCACAATAATTAAAATTCCTCGAAGGTCCTAAAACTAAATTATCAGATTATGGCAGTTTTGTCAAGCCTTAATTTCAAATTTTTCAAAAAAAATCCCACTTTTTTCAAAAAAAAACCCCACTAAATACCAACAATAATGCGAGTTATAATTTGGCCTGTACCTTCCGCTATTATCTGTAAGCACTTATTTTATAACGCCTTAGCATAACAAAACATATAATGTTGGTCGTCAGCAGAAGTGGCACAGGTTAAAGCTTTTGGTTAGATGAGAGTTTCAAGCAGTTTCCTGGGAGTAGGAAACTACTTGAAATCGCAGATTTCGGCTCCATAATGGGGCGTTTTCACCCTGAAAGGAGCACGAATATGGCAAAACCAAAAGATGTCGTAAAACAGATCAGAAAAGCGACGAGAAGAAAATTCTCTGCAGAAGAGAAGGTCAGAATCGTACTGGAGGGCCTGAGGGGAGAAGTGCCCGTCTCCCAGATCTGCAGGCGTGATGCGATCTTACAAAGGCGGGCAATGTTGAAAAAAAACTATTCTTGAAAGAAAGGTGCTTAACCGTAAAATTATGGAAACAGGAGCTGAAATCGACCTCTAACTGAGAGCTAAAAAAGTCTCATTTTCCTGAAGACATACAGTTATGAATAACAAAACTCTTAAATGTATCTGTGTCTTATTAATACTATTGCTATTGCCTGGGGTTGCTTATTTTCTTCAGGCTCCCACTTCACACAAAGAGATCGAGAACGTTCTTCTTATAAGCATTGATACCTGCCGTGCCGACTACCTTAGTTGTTATGGATACAAGTCTAATACCACGCCCAATATCGATGCAGTTGCCAAAGAGGGCATCCTTTTTGAAAATGTAATCTCGCCAATACCCCTGACGTTGCCTGCACATAGTTCCATGCTGACCGGCACCATCCCGCCTTACCACGGAGTGCACGACAATCTGAACGATGCTTTGGATGAATCAAATGTGACTCTTGCGGAAGTATTAAAAAACAACGGCTTTACTACCGGCGCCTTTATAAGTGCCATGGTTATGGATTCAAGATTTGGCTTAAGCCAGGGCTTCGATACGTACAATGACGAATTTGAAAACGAAATTCAAAGTACCAATATTAAAGAGCGCAGGGCTGATGAGACCAGTCGCTTTGCCGTCGAATGGCTTGACGAAAATAAGCATGAAAATTTTTTCCTTTTTCTCCATTATTATGATCCCCATCATTATTACGAACCACCTGAACCATTCGCCACGGAATTTCACGATAACCTCTATGCAGGAGAAATCGCATACACCGACCACTGCATTAGATTGGTTTTAGATAAGCTCAAAGAACTGGGACTATATGATTCTACTTTAATTATAATCATCGGCGATCATGGCGAAATGTTAAAAGAACATGGTGAACCTACTCATGGCTATTTCATCTATCAATCAGCCGTCAAGGTGCCCCTTATTTTCAAAATACCGGCAAGTACAAAGCCTCTAAGAATTAAAGATGCTGTTGGCTTGATAGATATTATGCCTACAATCTGTTCTCTTCTGGGCATTGAAATACTCTCCGAGGTTCACGGCATGGACTTGTCGGCTTATATCAAAGGCAACCAACCGGAAGTTAAGGACAGGCACATCTTTTGTGAAAGTCTCACCGCAACGAAGTACAACGCCAACTCACTGCTTGGTGTTGTCACCGACCGTTGGAAATACATTCAGACCACCAGGCCCGAACTATACGACGTTATCACAGACCCGGGGGAGTCCAGCAATTTGATTTCAGCCCAGCCGCGGCGGGCCCGCATCATGCAGCATCACCTGCAACAGATATTGGAGCAATCGGTTCGTACGGGCGACTCCGACAGTGAACCACAATTCGACGATCAAACCATAGAAGAACTTAAAAGTCTTGGTTATGTCGGGGGTAGCGTGAACGAAGATTTTACATTTGACCAAACTAAAGATGACCCCAAGGATCTGCTCGATTTTCATAAAGATGTCGATCAAGTCCAGGCTCTTATCTTCAACGAAAAGTATGACCGGGCCAGAAGCCTCAGTGAGAAACTAATTGCCCAGCGACCCCTGGTTAGTGAACTACATTATAACATGGCCCGAATAGCCATGAAACAGGAGGATTTTGCATCAGCTATACCCTATTTAGAACAGGTGATTAAACTCAAACCTGAAGATATACATGCATATAGAGACCTGGCAAAGGCATTTGAAGAGGAGGGAAAACTTAATGAGACAATAAAAATGTACCTTCAAGTGCTTCAGATTGATTCCGATCATATAGGAGCAAATTATGATCTGGGACGTCTTTACTACCAGCAGGATAAGATTGATTTAGCTATCAAGCAATGTAAAAAGGTACTAAAGCTAAATCCTGAGCATATCGATGCCAGAAGCAGCCTGGCTGATACATACTTCAAACGTCGGCAATATGTATTAGCTGTTGAGCACTATTACAAATTATTGGAAATTAAACCTGATTCAGATAACTATAATAATACACTTTCATGGATTCTAGCAACTACCGATGATGAAAAGATTCTTAAACCCAAAGAGGCAATTAAGTATGCCCGGAAAGCTTGTGAACTCAATAATTACCAATCTCCAGAGGCACAGGACACTTTAGCTGTAGCGCTGGCAGCTGCAGGCAAATTCGACGAAGCAATAGAAACATCTCACAAGGCAGTTAAGTTAGCTGAATATAAAGATAATAAGGCTCTGGCTGGAAGAATCCGGAAGCGAATAGAACTATATAAGACTGGTCAACCCTATCGCGAGCTGTAGCTGGTACAAGACAATGCCAGCCCGTAGAATATACTTACCACTCAAACTCGCCGCTTTTTATTGCCTCGCGCGCCCCTTTTATGAGCCGGGCGAGGCCACGTGACTGGTATCACCCTCGCCGGGCGTACTTGGGATGTAAATCAATTCCAAGTTCATATTATTCTGTGAATTTGAGCGTTTTGCCATCGTAGGTCGCTTTAAGTTTAAGCCCCTCGCCCAGAATGTGTACGTTCTGGCCATCCTGTTCGTAATAAGCATTGAAAGCTTCGTCTTGGGCACCGTCTTCTGAGATAATGACCTCACCCTCTATTTTGAAAAAATAAGTGCTGGGCTCATCATCACCTACGCTGGCAGTAAATGTCTTGCCCACCAGAGACATCGGTCCCTCTTTCTTGACGTACGTCTGTGTAGAAACCAGGTCGCCCAGCCGACCATTGTAGACGGCCAGACGGATATCACAGTCTTTTGCGTCGAAGTGGTTTTGCGGGCTATAGACCATCAGATACAAATCGTCGGCGACTCGTAAGACGTCGGCATCATGACCGGCGATAAGTCTTTTGTTTCTTGCCTGCCAGTGGATACCGTCTTTTGAAGTTGCATATCGTACGAAACTATTCGGACAGTGTGGCTGTACAAAATTTGAATAGAACATGTGCCAGCCGTCTTTGTCCTTGAGGACATGGCCAAATTTACACATGAAAGAATCGTCTCCTTCGATTTTGATATTTACGGCCTTGTCAAAATCGAAACCGGTTTCCGTTGGCGAAATGGCGCAATAAAGAGCTTCTGGCTCGTGCCAGCCGTACCAGTAGTACATATAGTAGAGTCCGGAATCCGTATCATGGACGACATGACAGTCTTCGACTCCGCTCAGGTCGCCTTTGCCTATCAGTCCTTTTTTCTCGAAATGTGTTCCGTCTTTCGAGACTGCGTAAGCCCAGCCGAAATTTGGCTTACGTCCCCCGCCTCCTCCATACCACATTTTATAGAGGCCGTCTTCGTAGATGAAAAAGGGGTCCCAGGTTCCGGTCCCGTCCCATTGGCCTTCTGCACCCTGCGGCAGGGCGGGATTGGCCGGGTCTTTTGTCCAGTGGATACCGTCCCTGGATGTCGCATGTCCGACCTGCAGCGATTCGTACTCCTCGGCATCCCATTCCTTTTCACTGCGCACTCCCCATGCTTCGTAATACAAGTGATAGATACTACCTACCTTTAGCACGGTCATTGAACCCAATGCTCCTGCGTCCCACTCGCCTTTTTCGCCGACCGTCAAGACCGGATTTGCATCATAAACCTTAAATCCCGTCTTGCCCCCCAATTTTCTGACCTCATCAATGCTCAAAGCCGAGGCGTCTTTGCATCCATCGCTCTGGAGTTGACATGAAGCCGTAATGATCACAAGGACAGTCAAAATGATTAAAGCTATTAAATTGGTGGCGATTCTTGCTTTTCCTGTTAATCTTAGAAAACTTTTGTACAATGAGTACACCATAAAAATTCCTTTGATAAAAATCTACTCTTATTTTCTTGACCTAAATTTTAATTTCCTGCAATTATCGAGATACAATGCAATACCGTGTTGTGAATGTTGCTCTTTAATTTTCTTCTTGGTATTGTCGTTTTCTGTACTCTATCGGCGCCATGTCAGCATACATTACACAATCCTTTAAACCATAAATCCTGACGGCGATAACATTGTCCGAACCATACTGTATTAGTTCCGACCGAACCAGATGACGCTGCGTGTCTTCATACATCGGTTGTTCATCTCCGAACGGAATCCTGCTCATCCGACCGATCAGTTTGCCGTTAAAATAAGTCTCACTGGCGCCGTCAATCTTCCCTACAGTAAGAACAAGTCCATAGCCTTTAAATGCCTTTGGGATGAACACCTTGCGACGCAACCAATGATAGTCAATTTCCTGCGAATACTCACAACTCATCATCGGAACCTCTACCCGCCTCCAATCACTGTCATCAAATTCGGCCTCCTTCCACTCAACACTATCACCCGCCTTAAAGAGCCACTGGCCCCCCAATTTAATCACCGGCAAAGCCACCTCTTTTCCTGCCGTACTAAATCCAGTCCCGCCAATCGCAACCTTATAGAAACCCGGTTCTTTCGCAGTGTAGCTGAACTTGACCAACTTCATCGTGCCCGGCTGTGTGTTCACCATCTGCGATTGAACCGCTCTGCCATTGATATCTAATGATAACTTATTTGAGGATTTACCATCGCCGTAATTGATAATCATTACTTGGGCATTTACAGTTCTTTCGATGCTCTTCGTCCTCAGGCCCTCGATGGCTATCCCCTTAGGCGCTATTCTAAAAACCAGGGCGTACTTACCGGCCTGCTTCTTAGATGGATTTATAACCAGATGCTCATTTTCCTGCCTCCATGTGATCTTTTCATCGCTACCCAAAAGATTAATATCTTCAATCCAAAGATACGGTTGAGCGCTCTTACCCAAAGCCCTGATTTTTAAATCCTTTTCAGGCTCCCCCAGACATGTCGCGTAAAGAATATGGCCTTTCGCAGTGAACCGGATATCCTCGGCACTATAACTGGATTCTTCACCTTCACCAAAATCCGTTCCCACATGCTCGGCTCCCTCACCATAAATAAGCCACGGCCGGGCACCATAGATAGCTTCACCATTAACTTTAAGCCATTCGCCCATCGCCAATAACCGCTCACGCACCGGCTTAGGAATTATACCATCAGCCGGGGGCCCGAAATTAAGCAGCAAAACACCATTTTTGCTGACGATATCAACCAAATCGTGAATAAGTGTACTCGTCGGTTTAAAACTGTCGTCCTTGATATACCCCCACGAGTCCATACTGATCGATGTATCAGTCTGCCACACCATTGGATACACCTCATTCAGCCGACTGCGTTCCAGATCCAGAACAGCAGTTCCATATGGATACACATTATCTTTATAGTTCAGCACCACTCCTTTTTCCCACTCCAGTCCCTTGTTGTAATAGTAAGCGGTCAACTTTCTGCGATATGGCTCAAAAGCAGGCCGAAAGAAGCCAAAATCAAACCATAGAATAACCGGCTGATACTTATCCACGATATCTAAAGTCCGCTCATACCAATGTTCGAGAAACTTCCTGCTCGGCGGCTGGCCCATCGGATGAGGATCATTATAAAGGCCTGCATACGCCGCATCCGATGTGTCAAACTCATCACTGTGCACATAATAATCCCAGTTCATCGCGTAATGTGTGGAAAGCCCGACTTCCATACCCTTTCTACGGCAGGCCCAGGCTAATTCACCGACGATATCCCGCCTCGGTCCTTTATCCGCCGCATCCCACTTCGTATAAGCCGAATCATACATGGCAAAACCGTCATGATGACAGGCAACCGGAACAACATATTTCGCCCCTGCCTTTTGAAATAATGCCGCCCACTCCTCTGCATCAAACTTTTCCGCCCCGAATTTTGGAATAAAATCATTATATCCGAATTCCTTCTGATCTCCCCAACTCTCCTTATGATGCTCGTAAACATCATGCCCCTTCCGATACATCTCACTTGGATACCATTCATGCCCGTAAGCCGGAACACAGTAGGGCCCCCAGTGAATAAAAATCCCGAACTTCGCATCCTTATACCATTCCGGCACCTCGTAGTTCTTCAACGATTCCCACGTCGCTTCATAAATTTTTTTCTCCATCAGCTTACTCTTGCTGCAAACCTTACTCTCGCCACCTGTAATTTTACACGGATTCAGGGTCTCACAACCACTCCCAATAGCAGCGATCGCAAATAATATCCAATACCTTTGTAGTAAACCTGTCACCATTCGCACAATCCTTATCCTCTTATTACTACCATTCCTCTTTTTTCATTGCCAAACTTGTTCAATTCATTTGCCTCCTGCCCGTCCTGAGTTCCTTATATCGCGCTGTACCTTCGGCCAGGGAGAATCTGCCATAGGCTGCGTTCCTTTAAGGGCAAACAAACCACCTGAATGGCCGCCGCTAACGTAGATTGTATAGTTGACAGGGTCGATTAAAGGCTCCGTCTTGGCCTCCTTTTCATCAAGCTCACCCACTGGATCCGATTCCCATTTCTTAACAAGCCTCCCTCCCTCAAGTTTCACCGATATATACTTATTTCCCTGCTCACCACCAAAAATAACCTCACCATTGGCAAGGGCGGTTGGACCATTCGGCCATCGATCTTCCCAAAAGTAACGTGCAAGTGGAGCTACAGGAGTTGATGTAGGCCCGGCAGGGGGCCTCCACACATAGAGATAATGGTCCTCGGCGCCTGCATAGATATTACCATCTGCTCCGATTATCGGCGCGCCAAATATTTCACCGCCGGTCCTTTGTGTTTCCCACTTTAACTTGCCTGTGTCGGAATCAATGGCGTGCACTTTACCGGCGTTTGAGCCGATGTATATTGTCCCATCGGAGTCTATTGCAGGCGAACCCCAAATTTCCTGGTGAAATGGTCTTGTGCTGGTATATCCTGCAGCGTTCCTGTCGATCAACTCATAATCCCATAGTTCTTCGGCCCGGGTGCCGTTATCTTTGAGGCAATAGACGTGGCCGCTGAAAGTGGCGGCTACAATGCGGCCATCTGCCAAAATAACCGGGTCACAGAA
>JGI10211J14876_10000111_pt1 | contig 29869 bp, 31 predicted proteins | sample Etolagsediment_FD_14876 | JGI IMG/M metagenome (IMG submission 14876)
TTGTGGTGAAGATACCACATACCCGCGGCAAGACGGAAAGACCCCGTGAACCTTTACTGTAGCCTGGTATTGATGCCTGGCATATCATGCGTAGGATAGGTGGGAGGCGTTGAAGTATCCCTTTAGGGGGATGCGGAGCCACCCTTGAAATACCACCCTTGCTATGTTAGTCACCTAACCGCGACCCGTGAATCCGGGCGTGGGACCGTGCCAGGTGGGCAGTTTGACTGGGGCGGTCTCCTCCCAAAAAGTAACGGAGGAGTTCAAAGGTACACTCAGCGTGGTTGGCAATCACGTTCAGAGCATAAAGGTATAAGTGTGCTTGACTGTGAGACTTATACGTCGAGCAGGTGCGAAAGCAGGACTTAATGATCCGGTGGTTCTGTGTGGAAGGGCCATCGCTCAACAGATAAAAGGTACTCCGGGGATAACAGGCTAATCGCCTCCGAGCGTTCATAGCGGCGAGGCGGTTTGGCACCTCGATGTCGGCTCATCACATCCTGGGGCTGAAGGCGGTCCCAAGGGTTGGGCTGTTCGCCCATTAAAGTGGTACGCGAGCTGGGTTCAGACCGGCGCGAGCCAGGTCGGTCCCTATCTGCCGTGGGCGCAGGAATCTTGCGGAGATGTTTCCATAGTACGAGAGGACTTGGAAGCACTGACCTCTGGTGTACCGGTTGTCCCGCTAGGGGCACGGCCGGGTAGCTACGTCGGGAAAGGATAACCGCTGAAAGCATCTAAGCGGGAAGCCTCCTCCAAGATTAGGATTCCGATCCGGCCTTCGGGCTGGATGAAGAGCCCTGGAAGACTACCAGGTTGATAGGCCGGGTGTGTAAGCGCAGAAATGCGTTCAGCTAACCGGTACTAACGCTCGAATACTTGACCATATCAATCCTTGGTTGATAGGTCGGAAGAAAGAGCATAAGAGCATAAGTTAGCGTTCATAGTCGCATCCGCATATATTCGTATTGCGTATTGCGTATATCGTATTGCGTGGAGTGAATTAGTCCGCCTTTGGCGGATAACGAACTTCCTGGTGACTTTACTGACGGGGAAACGCCTGTTCCCATTCCGAACACAGAAGCTAAGCCCGTCCGGCCGATGGTAGTGCTTACGCGCGAGAGTAGGTGATCGCCAGGATTTATAAGCCCCGATTGGTAAACCGGTCGGGGCTTTCCTTTTGCGCCGATAGTGGTATGAGAAGGTCGAGTCCGCCTGCGGCGGATAGCGAAGGACGGAGGACGGTTTAATTGATTATTGTCCCCGCCTGCGCGGGGATGACAATATTAAGGATTATTGATTATTGTTGTTGAGGTCGCGTTGCGACAGTGCCTTGTAAATGATTAAGGATTATTGCGCCAGAGCCGTCCCCAAGCACCGCAGGGCGTCCCCGAGGGACTGCCGCTTGAGGCTGCCATCCGCTGTTTCCGTTCAGAAAGCGATACTACAGCAAACTGCCTGCCGTGCCATCCGATATCGCCTGTGATTCTGCCTGGTTGCTTGGGGCCTGCTATCTGCCGGGCTGAAAGCAAGAGCACCGATTCGATGGCTGCCTTGCCAACAACATCGATCAATTCATCGACTGCCTGTTCGGTATTGCAGATTAAATCGAGGAATGGAAGTAATAGCTGGCCGTCTTTGCTCAGAAATTCTGCAATTTTTCGCCTGTTAACCTTTTCTGTAATTTGATACAATTTTCTCTGCATGGCTACTCCTTTCAAAAAAGTTTAAGTTGTTTTCTGGCCTGATATTATCTAAAAATCAGGCCGGAGTAGCCATTGCTTTTTTCAACCTCCAACTATGGATGGGACAAGTTCTTTGCAATTCTTGCAGTAGATCTTGGCCCGGTGCACGGAAGTTGCTGGGTCTCATGTAATGGGAAAGTGGGGGCCGCGTCAAGGAAGGTAGGTCCGTAGAACACTGCCAGCATAATCCATAATAGCTGTGTTTAGGCGAATGCCAATCCCGATGCCACAGTCGGCAGCGATCCTGGAATGTCCGCCCTTACGGGGCCGAAAATAACCTGTTTTTCGCGAGCAAAGTAAAATCTGACAAGAAAAGTGACCGTATTTAAATTAAAGTAAGTGGTCGAATCGTTGTATATGTGACGATTGATCGTTCCAAAACTAAGTATTAAGGCTCGCAAATGCTGGAAGACAAGATGCTTCTATGGAAAATGAAGCGCGGGAACAGTGCGTCTGTGCGCCGTATTTACGAGAAGTACAAAAATGATTTGTTAGCCGTAGCGTGTGCTCTTTTGAATGACCTTGATGCTGCTGAGGATGTCGTGCACGATGTTTTTGTCTCTTTCGTGCAATCTGTCGACAAGTTTCAACTAACTGGAAGTCTCAAAGGTTATTTGCTAACCTGCGTTGCTAATCTTTCGCGTGACAGAAATCGCGGTAAGAAGACAATTGCTCTCGGAGTGACCAAAGCGGATTCGGCGGCTTCAGGTGTCAGAACACCAGTTCAGACTATAATATCAGCAGAAGAATTGCAGCAACTGAGATATGCAATAGCACAGCTTCCTTATGAGCAACGAGAGGTTGTCATCCTCCATCTGCACGGGGCAAGGACATTCAGACAAATAGCCGCGTTACAAGGCACTTCAATTGGTACCGTCCAGAGTCGGTACCGTTATGGATTGGATAAATTGCGGTCACTACTGAACCGGGACATGGAAAATGAAGTTAGCAAATAACATAGAAAAACTGATCCGCCATTCACGTGTTTTGAATGTTGATACCAAGATCGAGATGGATCAGAGAATTCTTGGGGATGCTTTAGCAGCATACGAGAAATCGGTCAGGACAAAGTCAGCTCTTGTCAAGCCGAATGTCTATGCGGCAATTATGAAAAGCAAAATAGTAAGACTAACTGCTGCGGTGCTGATCATAACGGTCGTCTTGTGGGTAATAAGTTTTTGGCCCAGTGGTAGCTCCACGAACGGGAAGTGGTGGCTGGGGCCGCCGACAGCGTGGGGCCAAGAAATAATTGCCTCGCTTGAAGGTGTTCAGGCACTTGTCTATCGGGACAGGCACGCACAAGTCTCTGATTATGGCCCTACCGAATTTGGGAGGGGATGGCAGAGATTCTACATTGCCAAAAACAAGCGTCGCAGAGACCGCTATGATGACGGTATTAACATTACGAATACTCAATGGATCGTCCCTGATGGTGAAGGATTGTTGCTGGTGGAAGTTTCGTTTGAATATGAGTGTTATTTTACGAAGAAGGTCCAAACCTGCGATTTCTTGCCGGCGCGTATGGAGTGGATGTGTTCTCTGGTAAGACTTCTTGGGAAGGCCGACCGGCACCTTGGTATCACTATACTCGAAGGTCGGGAGTGTGTGGGATTTGAGATAGCAGGGAGCAAGCGTTCTGACAACACACATAGGCGGTTTGAGCGTATCTGGTTAGACATAGAGACAAAACTACCCGTACGTATAGAAAGGCATAGAATACCGAGTAGTTTTGATGCGAATCGGACGCTTATCAGTATTTACGACCAGTTTGAGTATTATCGTCATGTCGCAGCCGATATGTTTGAACCTGATATCCCGGAAGGATTCATCAACGCACATCCTGACGAAGTTCAAGAAGCCAGAGACCGCGAAACAAAAGGAGAGATGGTTTTCGCTGATGTACCTGAAGGACTGATTGACGAGATTGTTGCGGCATTGAGAGACGTAGAGACATGCGTTTACGTGGAAACAGGCGTTCCCCCACATCGTGAGGACGCAAGGTACGTATATCTATCGAAAAACGCATGGCGGATAGACCATTACTCGGGAGAACAACTGCAAACAACCGAGTGGTTCATTATCCAACAGGATATGGACGCCAGCTTGCTTGAACTTGAGGACAAAGCTAAGGCTTATGTTGTGGCGAAATGGGAATGTAACTACGACTCCAATACGGTCAGAGTCATCGGGCATACTGTAGAGTCGGGTTGGCATCATCATCCTATGAGTCATATACTCTTCCTCGCCGGTTTCTGCGACAGGGCAGATCGATTCATTGACAGTACCGTAATCGACGGTGTCAAATGCTTCGGCTTTGAAATAAGCGCGAAGAAATACGGTGACAACCCTGATACCACGATAGTTCGCCTGTGGTTTGATGTGGAGACGAAGCTCCCTGTAAGTATAGAACTCGAATATGTGATGGATGATCGTCTGGAAACGAGAGTCAAAGACCAGTTCGAGTGGAACCTGGGGCTGCCGGCCGACACATTTGTTCCCCAAGTCCCCGAAGGTTTTATGCTCAGAGGCTCTGAAGACAACAGATAGGACGAATTCGTCAGAAGCGAGAGGAGAGGGTTTGCATTACGGACAGACAAAGAGTACTGGAATGGAAAACGTATCAAGAGACGTAAGACAATTTTTGGAAAGGAGAATAGAAATGAGAAAGAGACTGGCAGTTTTAATTAGTCTGGCAGCGGTATTTACAACCTGGATACCATCTTACGGTGCGTATCTATCGCAAATTTCGAGCGGTCTTTCCGCTGAAGTTGATGCCTATGCAAAGGATTCAACGGGTTCGGCTGGCCCTGGGGTTGTATCTGGCTATGATCCAAACAACGTCGCTATATTCCAGGAGTTTTACACCGATTATACCTATGCCAGCGGAGAAGCGTATGGAGATTTGAACAAATATGGCGGACCCCTGGGCGTGGACGTTTTGGTTGGTGGTTATCCATGGATTGATACGTGGGATGCGCAGCCCGACTCCTGGGCATACGCCGAATGCGAAACCCGGCAACCAGGTGTGACAAATGGAATCTTTTTCCAGCTTGAACCAGACGTAAACGAAAATGTGGGTGATGATATTATTGTGAACTTTAGTTGGGCCGGATACGCTGATGTATTTGGCCAAGGCTGGTGCGACATTGGAGGCACTTCTGGAATGGATCACATGGCAATTACGCTTAACCAAAGTCCGCCCGTGACCAGTGTGCCCGACTCACAATATGAGGTATGGACCCATCCCAACGTTCACGAAACAGTCTATTATGAAGACGCGAACAGCGGCTCATTCGAGGCAAAAATTGGTGATGTAATTGGAGTCTTCATCTCGCTGAAGACACGCTCGGAATTGACAAGCGGTGAGTACGCATATGTAGACGGATATAGCATAGTAAGTTTGTGGCTCGATGACGACAGTTATTGTCCCGCTGATTTCAATGACGACGGCAAAGTGGACTTTGAGGACTTTGCCATTTTCGCACGATACTGGTTGTGGATAAGAGAATGATTCTAAGCATAGAGGTGCCATTAGGAGATTTGGAAATTGACAAGTTTTATGTTGGAGCGGTTGGGACCAGCGTTTGGATTTTTTGAAGACCTTCCTTTTGTAAAAGGCGGTGATATTGACAGTAGCGAAGGCCGAATCAGTGAAGCTAAGACTCGCAGCGACTACTGAGAATGAAGTTTTATTAATAGAAAAAAGCGCTAGACATATTTTTCGGAGGAGAACAACCATGAAGAAACAAGTCATTTTGGTATTGGCATTAGTGCTCCAATCGGCATCGGTACAAGGCGCTTTTCTTGAGCAGGCAAAACGTGCAATGCCTTAAGGCACGAGTCTTTGAAGACAAAACTTGCCGTCTGGACATCTTAAACCCCGCCCGGAGGACGGGGCTAAACATTAAGGATTGAGGTGGCGATTTGGGCAAGAACTTTGGGGTATATGGTTACGCGGTTTGCGGTATTGTTTATGGGGGGTGGGCCTGCAGGGAAGTTTGCGAAGGAGAAGAAAATTGATGATTGATGAAGGATTCCTTCGAGTTCCCTCAGGACAAGTATTGATTATTGTGGTTGAGGTCGCGTTGCGACAGTGCCTTGTAAATGATTAAGGATTATTGCGCCAGAGCCGTCCCCAAGTACCGTAGGGCGTCCCCGAGGCTGCCGCTTGAGGCTGCCGCCCGGCGTTTCGTATTGCGTCGCCGTTCCGGCGACGGCTAAACAGGGGAACCCGCCAAATAAATTTGGGGGGTAAATATTGTGGATTCCGCATCAAGTGGAGTTATAATGACTGCCGGTAATAAAGTTCAATTAGAGGAGATGTGGTATGGAATCCGTTCATTCAAAATGCCGGCTGGAAGGGAATCGCAGCGGGATTGTCCTTTTGGCTATGCTCCTGATAATAGTTGTAATAGGCGTTCTTGTATGGTTTGACCCGTTCGCGCTGTCCGGCAGCTCGGACCCTGAGATGCCGTGGAACCAGTTAGATCGGATAGTTAAGCGTGGTGAAGATGTGCCGGCCCCATCTGCAGAGCAGGTGAGTCTTACAAAAAACTTGTGGTTCAAAGCCGACGCTATGGAAGGGGATGCCAGGCGAGGTAAAATAGAAATGTTTCTATGGCCTAACGGTAGAATCAAAGGCGGCTGGTCCGCCGAATACGAACCGCGTCCTAATGTTCATTACCAGGTGATGGGGGATGGTTTCGGAGGCAATATCGCCCCTTCAAAAATCTATAAGGATAATTACGGCGAAGACCGGTCACAACTTTACTTCATAACAAAGGGCAAGTTCATAATACTCGAAACGAATTCGGAAACAAGAAAGGTGCGGAGCGTCAAAGGACATATTTACGTAACCGGCTGGCTCGATACGGAATATAACGCAACCGGAGAAATCATCATTACATCAGATAAAAAATCATACAAGACTTTTTCCTGGCAAGCAGAAGGGAAAGAGGGACTAACGATGTTTGACCTTTTTAATTAGGTGGAAGGGGGGAGGGGTGGAAAGTTAAAAGTTAAAGTGGAAAGTGCAAAACTAAGGAACCGCTTGCGCGGGTGTTTTTGGGGTTGACGGAGGGCGGACTTTCAGCAACGTCGGGATTTTTTTGTGGACATTAGGTTTGAGAGTGTGGAGAATGAGAGCGGGGTTATAAAGGAGTTAATAGATAAGGAGAAACGCTATGGACTGGGAACGAGGAGTCAAAAGAGTTGCTTTGGTTTTGGCGGTGGTGGTGGGTGTGCTGCATTGTGTTTTGTTTATCGCTTATGGCGGAGGCTGGCCGGACAGGTTTTTTGGCTTGATAAGATTGAAAGCGGGAAGTGTGGAGAATGACCTGCTCGCAGTATTGATTGTTTTCCTGATGGGGTTCCTGCCTGTGTGGGGTGTGCCGACGGCGTTGTGCTGGGCAGTAAGAGGGTTTAAGGATAATCGTGCAGCCGGCTTCGCGACTGGTAAGAATGAACAAAATCCGACAGCACAAGGCGCGGATGTTGAACGGCTCAAGTGGCTTCCCGGGGGGTCCGGCAAGAGTCAGTAGAGGAGTGTGGGATTGAAAAGTTAAAAGTTAAAGTGCAAAGTGTAAAATTATGGATATTGCGACGGCCCGCTTCGCAGGCGTCGCAATGACGATTTGGGGGGGGCTCGTCGCTCGTGACCCGAATAGAGAACTGAGCCTGGAGGGTGGATTAAGTGAAATCCGGGGTCGTTTGGTGTTTAGTTGTTACTTCAATTCTCACCTGCCCTTGTTTGGGGGAGTTTCAAGTAAATACGCGGACGAGCGATGGCCAGACTGACGCTGCGGTGGCGATGGACGCGAATGGGAATTTTGTGGTGGTCTGGAGCAGCTATCGCGGCGACGGAGATTCGGGCAGTGTTTTCGGGCGGCGTTTTGATGCGAATTGCGAGCCGATGGGGGATGAATTTCAAATAAATACTACAACGGCCGGCAATCAAACTGAGCCGGCGGTTGCAATGGATGCGAGCGGTGGTTTTGTGGTTGTCTGGCATGGGCCGGGGGTAACTGAAGAGGATATTTTTGCCCGGCGGTTCGATTCGAACGGTCAACACCTCGGTGATGAGTTTGGTGTGAATACCTGTACGGACAGCAGACAACTTTGCCCGAGCGTGGCTATGAATAATGATGGTAACTTTGTAGTTGTCTGGGAGAGTATGGATATTCCTGAAGAGGGGAAGAAGGCAATATGCGGGCAGTTGTATGACAGTTCAGGGTCAAGCGTTGGCCCTGAGTTTGTTGTTAACGACGAGCCATCAACTTGTCGGTACCCAGATGCGGCAATGCATAGCAGCGGTAGATTTGTGGTTGTATGGGTACGAGACGGCACTTTAAAGTCTGTTTGGGTTCGGCATTTCGAGGCGGACGGCAATGCGCCGTATCTTGGTTCGAAAGTAAATGATGATTTTAACTTTACGTCACTAACACAGCCGGCTGTGGCGATTGATGCAATAGGCAATTATGTGATAGCCTGGGACGGACATCGCACAGATTACCTTGAGGACGACATTTACCTGAAAAGATACCATTGGAGTCACGCACCTATTCACGACCAGTTTCTTGTAAATACTTACCAAGCCGGCGGCCAACGCAATCCATCGATAGCGATGAATGAGGACGGTCAGTTTGTCGTGACGTGGCAAAGCGACACGGGGACAGAAGGCACAAAAGAAGGGATATTCGGGCAGCGTTTTCCAAGCCAGGGCGAGCATATAGGAGAGCCTATACTTTTGGGCGACGAGTTCAGGATAAACACTTATAGGCCTGATGACCAAAGGTATCCTGCGGTGGTGATGGGTAGGGACGGGGAGTTTGTGGCGGTGTGGCAAAGCGATGAGCAGGACGGGTCTGACTATGGTGTTTTCGGCGAGATTGGGCCGAGAATCGGGTGTGCGGATTTTTCGGGAGATAGCTTTGTAAACTTTGGCGACTACAGCGTTTTGGCGGGGGAATGGCTGGAAGAAGGCAACGGTCTTGAAGCGGATTTGATAGATGACGATAGAATCGATGAAAAGGATTTGTGGGCGTTGTGCGAGCAGTGGCTTAGGCCGTGCTATGATTGCAATGAGGTCGATGTTTACACTGACGGCAAAATTGATTTCAAGGACTACGGACTTTGGGCGGACAACTGGTTAAAGCGAGGGCCGGGGCTTGAAGGTGACGTCACCGGTGACGGGATTGTTGATATGGTTGATTTGCAGGCGATGGTGTTTCACTGGACCAAGGCGTGCGAATAATTGGTGGGTAGGTTACTGAAGCTGGTTTTCGACTTCGGTTTTTATGAGTTTTTTTGCGTTTTCGAGAGGGCCTGGCAGATAGGCGCCAGCAGCGGTTTTGTGGCCCCCGCCGCCGAACTTTTGTGCAATTTCGCGAACATCCACAACCGCCCTGCTCCTTAAGGAACATCTGATTTGCCCGTCCTTTAATTCCACAAATAAAGCCGCTACTTCAACAGTGCTTATGCGTCGGCATTCGTCGATTAAGTTTTCGGTTTCCTTGCGGGCGGCGGCGGTTCTTTCGAAATCCTGCAAAGTCAAATGCTGCGCAGCGTATCTGCCATCAAAATGCAGTTCGAGGTTGTTGAGCATTACCGTCATCAGCCTGAAACGGGCGGGTGAGAAGTTCTGGTATAAATTGTGATAGATTTCGATTGCTTTTGCGCCGGCGTCGATGAGGTCGGCGGAGCTTCTGAAGGTTCTGGCGTCGGTATTAATGAACTGGAACCAGCCGGTATCAGTGGCGACTGCAACAAATAATGCCTGTGCGATTTTTTCTGTTATAGGCCAATTTGCATACTTCAATAAATCGAGGACAATGAGAGCCGTGGCGGCGGCGGTGGTATCAAGCAGCTCAACGTTACCGAGTCCGTCCGAGGTTACGTGATGGTCAATTACCAACACGGGCTTGTCAGTGTGCTTTAAGTACTGGTCGAATTGCGACAGTTGGCTGTTGCTGTTGGTGTCGATGATTATAATCAAATCAAATTGGCCGAGGTGCCCTTCTATTAGCTGCTGGAGTTGAATGGTTTCGCCGAGGATTGGGGGTTTTTGGGTAAAGAGGAATTCGTACCATTCGGGGACCGGCGACAGGAATATATACTTTACGTTCTTGCCGAGGGTAGTCAGGATGTCAGACATTGCGGCGAGACAGCCGCAGGCATCGCCATCGGGGCGAGTGTGAGTCGTAATCAAGACGTTGCTTGATTTGTTAATTAGGTCAACTGCTTTTTGAAAATCGTCGTTGTTCAACATCGGATCTCCTCAACTCATTACCACGATACACAGAGCTCCAAGCGTCAGCGCTGGGTTCCTACCCCTCACTTACGTTCGGGGCTCTTTTTATCTTTACCTGTTTGTCTTTACCCCTCATTTACATTCGGGGCTCTGACATACCAAATGTCATCATATCACCCTGCCCATCTTTAACATAATTAATCGCCGAAGCAAGGTTGTCTTTGGTCCACCAATACCTTGTACTTCCATGCTGAGTCCAGTACTTTTTTATAATCGGCTCAACATCGGTGCAACTTTTGATAGCCCTTGTAGCATAAGCCTTGAAATTACGCATCATCTTTTCTGGCTTTTCTGCACCACTTACAACAACATGAATATGATTACTTCTTACATGGACAGCGTGTGCAAGCCAGCCACGAAAATCACATACTCGCAAAATTGCCTCAAGGGCTGCTTTTTGCTGGGTTTTATCTAACATAACCGGCGGATTTTTCAAAGCATGACGTTGTTTATTCTGTAAGTTAGGGTTTGGAGCAACAAATGCGCCGGCATATCGATTATGTTCTCTATCGACACTGCCTTTTTTGTCTCCGTGCAACCAAGCTCCATAAGTAGTAAAAGTAATAAGATAACCAACAGGATATTCCATTATTGCCCTCAGAGCCCAAGCGTTAGCGCAGGGCAAACCTACTTCGATATTATTGAAGCAAACTTCTTATCCATCTCGTCCATTTTTAAAATTTCGAACATTTGAATTTGTTTCGGATTTAGTGCTTCGGATTTCGGATTTTTTCTATAACTCTGCGTCCTCCGCGTATTCGGCGGTTAAAATATTCCTTGCTTTTTTGCAGTCTTTTTTGATTTGGTTGGCGAGTTGTTTTTCGGTGTCAAATTTTATCTGGTGTCGGATACGTTGTACGAAGTCCATAGCGAGCCATTTGTCAGTGAGTTCTGGGACATTTTTTATCAGCAGGTGGGCTTCGGCCAGTCGGGGGCGGTCGGCGGCAAGGGTCTGTGCCCTGCCGATGCTCAAGGCGGCTGGGATTAGCTCCCCTTTCGGGCAGACATCTTTTTCGGTGCCGCCAAGCTGGACGAAGCCGGCATAAACACCTTCGGCGGGGATAATCTGCTGAAGCGGCTGTAGGTTTGCCGTCGGAAAGCCAAGCTGTTTTCCTTTTCCGTGGCCGGGGACGACTTGGCCGATGAGGCGGTATGGTCTGCTCAGCGCAACGGCAGCATCGGCGACACTGCCAGCTTCGAGCAAATTGCGAATCAGCGTGCTCGAGACCCTAATAGTTTCGTTTGTTGAGAGTTTTATCTTTTCGGGTTCGATTACAGAAACCTGAAAGCCCTTCTCATGCCCTAACTGCTGCAGCGTATGTTTATTGCCGATTCGGCGGTATCCAAAGTTAAAATTTTCACCCTCAATTACAACGCTGGGCCGGACATTTTCAACAAGGAATTGCTCCACAAAATCCTTCGGCGAGAGGTTTAGAAGCTCGGCGTTAGTTTTCAAGACTAAAAGCAAATCTGCGCCAGATTCAGCAAGAAGGTGCCTTTTTAATGCCAGCGCGGTTAAGACGCCGGGGGAGTTCTCGGGATGTAAAATGGCGACAGGGTGCGGCTCAAAAGTCATTGCTATCAGTAACGTTTGGTTTTCGGCGGCTGTTTTTTTTGCGGCGTTTAGGATTTGCTGATGGCCGATGTGAACACCATCGAAATTTCCGATGGTCAGTACGCAGCCTTTTTCTATTTTCTCAAGGTCTGATGTTGTTTCTATAATCTTCATTCCGTTTTTGCCTACTCTTTTGCTGAGCTGCTCCAATCAAATATTCTGCCGGTGTTCTGCCGGCAGGTAAGAGCACTAATTTACCCGTCCGGACCAAAATCTGCAATGGGTTTTTGGGCCGCAACGGCAACAGCCGGCCTGGTATTTGCTGGTCAGGCCACAATCAATAGTATAAAAAATTACAAAAAAGTATTTGCAACTTAGTTGCAAATTTGATAATCCAAACATACAATGCTGTACCGAGTAAAAGGCAAATATGAATCAGGCGGTTTTTCTTTGGAGCGCTAAGTGCATATGCAGAAAAAGCTTACAGTCATTCTAACGGAACTAAAAACCCACGCCCCGTTTACACTGTTCGGCGCCTTGACGGGTATTGTTCTTATGCTGATATTCAAAAATATCAGTGAAGACGCAAGTTTTACGCTGTTTTATATTTTTCATCCAAGCCATGTGGTACTGAGCGCGATGGTTACCTCATCAATGTTCAAGTTACATACGAAAAAGCGCAACTTCTTTTTGGTTTTGATAATCGGTTATATCGGCTCGATAGGTATCGCTACCGTTAGTGATTCGCTAATACCTTACGTTGGCGAGGTTTTTCTCGGCCTGCACGGACATCCCCATATAGGTTTTATCGAGGGCTGGTATATAGTCAATCCCGCTGCCGTTTTGGGTGTTTTGGTTGCGTATTTTTGGCCTAAGACGAAATTTCCGCATGCAGGGCACGTACTGCTCAGCACCTGGGCATCGTTGTTCCATATTCTTATGGCTATAGGCGGCGAGATTTCCAGTTTTGCCGTTATTATGATTTTCATCTTTTTATTTGTTGCCGTCTGGCTGCCCTGCTGCATCAGCGATATCGTTTTTCCGCTGTTGTTTGTCAAATCGGCGACTAATTCTCACACGCTCGGCATTAAGCAAGAAGTGTAATTATGCAGTCAAAGTTGGATTTACTCGCCCGGAAGATGCTAAAGTCAGCAAAGCTTTCCTGTACCGAATGCAGAGTGGTAATATTGAAGGTACTACTGAAAGCAGACAAACCAGTTACACAACAGCAGGTAGCCCGACGATTAGGTAAAAAACGCGGAAATAAAGTTACGATTTATCGCACGCTGGAGAGTTTCTGCAGGGCGGGTCTGGTACACCGGGCATTTTTACAGACCCGAACATGGTATTTTGAACTGGCCGACAATTGCACGGAAAGTCAGTGCCATCCGCATTTTACCTGTACGAAATGCGGCGAGACGCAGTGCCTAACGGAGATGTCACTACCTATGGCGAAGAGCACTCGGAAAGGTTTTGTTATCCAGCACCAGCGTGTTCAACTCGAAGGTCTCTGCCCCAAATGTAATCCAAATCCGTGGCTGACAAGTCCATCTGTTCGGCGTTAGGCGCCGACATCGTTGAGAATTACGAATGGCCTCATCTGTAAACGGCAGGAATTTTCAGCAGTCGAGGTTATGGACAAACAGGCACCGTGCTATTACAATGTCGATATGCAGGTATATCCGTTGAAATTCAGGCCGATTTACAAGCAGCGAATATGGGGCGGGCAGAAGCTGCGAGAGTTCTTTGGGAAGGACATACCGAAAGACGAAAAAATCGGCGAAAGCTGGGAACTGGCCGATTTGCCGGAAGACAAATCCGTAATCGCAAACGGCGAATTAGCCGGTCAATGCATTGGGACGATAATTGAGAAGTATCCTGAAGAAATAACGGGCGATAAGAATTTTTCCGGGGCTTTTGGGCTGTTAATCAAATTCCTTGACGCTGAAGAGGTTTTGAGTGTGCAGGTACATCCCGATGAACAGACGTGCCGGCGAATGGGCAAGGGAGCGCCCAAGACGGAGTGCTGGTATATTATATCCGCTTCTGATGATGCGATAATTTACAAAGGCCTGAAAAAAGGTGTAACAAAAGAGGCCTTTGCGGGGGCAATAGAGAAAGGCAATGTTGCGAAGCTGTTGGCAGAAGTACCTGTTAGAGCGGGCGAGTGCCATTTTCTTCCGGCCGGCACTGCCCACAGCATCGGGGCAGGTCTTATAATTGCTGAGATTCAAACTCCTTCCGACACAACGTACCGGGTCTTTGACTGGAACAGGTTTGCCGATAGCGGCGGAGCGAGGGCACTGCATATTGAAGAAGCGTTGGAGAGTATTCACTTCGATTCGTCCGGCGATGACCTGTCTGTAACTACAATAGGCCGGCTGGTTGATTGCGAATACTTCAAGATAGATAAAGGACAGCAGGCCGAGAGCTGTGAGATGCTGCTTTCGGCGGGGAAAATGAAAACGCTGATTATTTTGGATGGTTTTGGTGCAATTTACCAGGCGAATGGAATTGATGTTGACTTCAAGGGAGGGGATTGCTTACTTGTCCCTGCTGCCTACGAAGGAACGATGCAATTTGCCGAGAATACACAGTACTTAACGGTAACGATTTGATTAATACAGTATTTGAAAGGCGGTTTGTTTGATGCGGATTCCACTTTTAGACTTGAAGGTACAATACGCTACAATCAAAGACGAAATTAGACGAGCCATAGATGACGTTTGTGAAAGTCAGTTTTTTGCCCTTGGCCCGGCTGTAGAAGAATTTGAAGAGAAAATTTGCCGCTATTGCGGAAGCAAATATGCAATCGGCGTTTCAAGCGGTTCAGACGCCCTGCTTGTTAGTCTAATGGCGTTGGGAATAGGACCCGGCGATGAGGTTATCACAACACCTTTCACGTTTTTCGCCACGGCCGGCTCCGTCGCCAGACTTGGTGCAAGGCCGGTCTTTGTTGATGCGGACCCAGATTCTTACAACATTGACGTGGGCCGTATCGAAGAGAAGGTAACGAAAAAGACACGAGCTATTATTCCAGCGCATCTATTTGGACAAGCTGCTCAAATGAAACCCATTACTCAGATTGCCAAACGATATAACCTTGCTGTTATCGAAGATGCCGCACAGGCGATGGGTGCAATACAGGATGGGGTAAAATGCGGTAACTTCGGTGACTTTGGCTGCTTTTCTTTTTATCCGAGCAAGAACCTCGGCGGTTTCGGCGATGGCGGACTGGTGACAAGCAACGATGAGAAACTGGCGGAGAGAATCAGGATTCTTCGCGACCATGGACAAAGTCCGCGATACTTTTATAAAGTGCTTGGCGGTAACTTCCGTCTGGATGGTATCCAGGGCGCGGTTCTCAGTGTGAAACTTAAATACCTCGATGAGTGGAATGAAAAGCGAAGACAAAATGCCGTCATATATGACGAGGTCTTTGCCGATTCACCGATTAAACGGCCGAAGATTGAGTCAAACAACGTCAGTGTTTATCATCAATACACTGTTACCGTTCCCAAAAGAGACCAGTTTCAAAAGTTTCTGGCCGAGAACGAAATCGGCTCGGCAGTTTTTTATCCCAAACCGTTACACCTTCAGAAGTGCTTTGAGGGGCTTGGTTACAAGGCAGGTGATTTGCCTGTTGCCGAACGGCTTTGTGGCGAGGTTTTATCGCTGCCGGTTTATCCTGAATTGAAACCAGAGCAAATTGAATATGTCGGCAAGACAGCACTTAAATTTTACGGATTAGATTAGGAGAGCAGGGTTGCTGAAGTTAAGTGAAAATCCACCGATTATGTGGCCTGAAGAGAAATCAATTTGCGATTTTAGCGGTCTGTGGTGGGTTGCTCATACGAAAAGCAGAAATGAAAAAGCGCTGGCGCAGGATTTGATTCGCAAAGACATCAACTACTTTCTTCCTATGAACTGGAAGGTTCATCGTCGAAGAGGCCGAAAGATACGGTCGCTTTTGCCGTTATTTGGCGGTTATTTGTTTTTTTGCGGCGAAGAAAAGCAGCGGATTGACCTGCTGCGAACGAATCGTGTTGCAAATCTAATCGAAGTGAAGGACCAAAAGAGATTACTCGAAGAGTTGCTGCAAATTGAACGGGCACTTCGGGCCGGCGTTCCTCTGGCTCCGCATAAGTACCTCAAAGCGGGTCAGCGCTGCCGGGTTATAACGGGACCGTTAGCTGATTTGGAGGGTATCGTTGTGAAAACGAAGACCGTTACACGTCTGGTTTTGCAAATAGATATGCTCGGCCAGGCAACAAGTGTTGAAATAGATACTGATATGATAGAGCGAGTTGATAAATGAACTCGCTGATTTTTCGGACGGCCACCGGGTATTCTACTATTAGGACAAAAAGCAGGAGACGGCAAAATGAAAATATGTGTGGTTGGGGTTGGTTACGTTGGATTGGTGACGGGCGGGTGTTTGGCGGAAGCCGGTAACGATGTCGTATGCGTGGATGTGGACGGTGAGAAAATTGCGGCGCTTCAAAAGGGCGTAATTCCGATTTATGAGCCGGGTCTTAGTGAAATAGTTAAACATAATAAGAAGCTTGGCCGACTGGACTTCACAACCGATTTGAAATATGGTGTTGATAGCTCACTCATTATCTTTCTGGCGGTTGGTACGCCTTCTGCACCTGACGGCTCGGCTGATATATCGGCTATTCTGACGGTTGCGGCCGATATCGCCGAAAACCTAAAGGAGTATCGCATCATTGCGACAAAAAGCACTGTGCCGGTAGGTACATACAAGAAGGTGACAGATATTATAAAATCCAAGACTGAGACGCCGTTCGATTATGTCAGCAATCCTGAGTTTTTGAAAGAGGGCGCTGCGGTTGAGGATTTTATGCGTCCGGACAGGATAATTATCGGGACAACAAGTCCCACTGTTGGGAAAATAATGAAACAGTTGTACAGTCCGTTTATGCGAAAAGGCAATCGGATATTACTTATGGACGCTGCCTCTGCGGAGATGACAAAGTACGCGGCGAATACAATGCTTGCAGCGAGAATATCATTTATGAATGAAATCTCCGAACTGTGTGCGAAACTCGGTGCGGATGTAGAGTTGGTCAGGCGAGGTATCGGCAGCGATACTCGGATTGGCCCATCTTTTTTGTTCGCAGGGGTCGGCTTTGGGGGCAGCTGCCTGCCAAAAGATGTTCGTGCGCTGATTCATACCGGCTCTGAGCACGGAATTGAAATGACGATGGGTAAAGTTGTTCAGCAGATAAATAAAAGACAGCAGGACAGATTCGTCGAGCGTATCAGTGACTTCTTTGCAGGCGGGGAAGGCAAAAGCGTGTTGGCTGTCTGGGGACTTTCCTTTAAGGCAAAAACGAATGACGTCAGGGAATCGCCGGCGATTTACTGTGTAAGCAAGCTCCTTGACTGCGGGATGAAAATCAAGGCCTACGACCCGGAAGCAGCTTCGGCTGTTCTGGATGGCAGAATTGAGACTGTCGAAAACGGATACGATGCGCTTGAGGGGGCTGATGCTCTGGTAATATTTACGGATTGGCAGGAATTCAGGAACCCCGACTTCGAAGTGATTGCAAAGAAACTAAAGAGACCTGTTATCTTCGACGGCAGGAACCTGTACGACCCCAGTGTAGTTAAAAAGGCCGGGATTGAATATTATAGTATCGGAAGAAAATAGAAGGGAAGGATTATGGGTATGGACATCGTTGTTAAAATTGCAGGCATAGTTTTCGTTTTCATTGGAATTTTGTACTTGTTAAAGCCCGGCGTTCTGAAGAGCTTTGTGGAGTTTTTCAAAAAAGGCAGACGGATATATTTTGTAGGCCTGATAAGATTTGTACTGGCGGTTATATTTTTACTCGCCGCCAACCAGTGCAAAAGGGTCTGGGTGATAATTGTCTTTGGGATTCTTTTTATGATATCGGGACTACTGGTATTTATGCTCGGCACCAAGAGGCTTAAATCGATACTCGATTGGTGGCAAAAACAATCGCTTTTACTGCTTCGGCTTGTTGCTGTAATCATTTTAGCCATGGGAGCGGTCATTATTTATTCTGCATAAAGCAAACTCTTATGAAAGTATTGATAACGGGAGCTGCGGGATTTATCGGCTCACATCTTAGTGAGCGGCTTCTTACAAAAGGCTGGTCGGTGGTGGGGGTTGATAACTTCGATGATTTCTACGAGCCGCGAATTAAACGGCGGAATATCGAGGGTTGTCTTAAGAATAAAAACTTTCAGCTTGTTGAAGGCGACATCCGTGACAGTGCGGCGATGGATAAGGCAATGGGCGATGGTGTCGAGATAGTTGTGCACTTAGCTGCGAGAGCGGGTGTCAGGCCATCGATTGCCCAGCCGCTGCTTTACGCAGAGGTCAACGTGAACGGGACGATGGTTCTGCTTGAGGCGATGAAAAAGCATAAGGTCGGCAATTTTATTTTCGGGTCAAGTTCAAGTGTGTACGGCAATAACAAAAAAGTGCCGTTCTCCGAGGAGGACAACGTTGATTTCCCCATCTCGCCCTACGCAGCGACGAAGAGAGCCGCCGAACTCATCTGCCATACGTATCATCATCTTTACGGTATAGATGTTACGTGCCTGCGTTTTTTTACGGTTTACGGGCCCCGGCAGAGGCCGGATTTAGCCATCCACAAATTCGCCAAACTTATTGAAGAAGGCAAACCGATACCGGTTTATGGCGACGGCACGATGATGCGCGACTTCACGTATATTGATGACATAATCAACGGGACGGTTGCAGCGATTGAGAAGCGCTCGGGCTTTGAAATTTATAATCTCGGCGAATCAAGGCCGATTAGCGTCAATGATTTAATTACAGAAATTGAAAAAGCACTTGGGAAAAGAGTAGTGAAAGAATATTTGCCGCCGCAGCCGGGTGACGTCGAGCGAACGTACGCAGATGTTACCAAAGCCGTCAGGGAACTGGGATACGAGCCGCGGACAAAGATAGAAGACGGCCTGGCCAAATTCGTCACATGGTTTAGAAAGAACATTTAGGAGAAAAGACAATGGCAGATAAGAAAGCAGACCTGGCCGGTCCTGGTATTGGTAACTATGCTGAGCTGGAGCAAATGCTTCCGCAGGATTACAACTCTCTGCTGTCCCCAAAGGAGACCCAGCTTGCCGTCTATGCCGTCAAAGATTACATCGAGGAGAATCTGTGTAAGGAGCTCAACCTGATTCGCGTTACGGTTCCTCTGCTTGTAGATGTTGAGAGCGGTGTGAACGACCTGCTGGACCGTGACGGCTCGCGGACACCAATCCAGTTCCACATTTCAAACGACTACGACAAGAACCCAATCGATGCGCAAGTGGTCCAGGCAGCAACAAAGTGGAAACGTATGGCCCTGCAGCAGTTCGGAATGGAGATAGGCGAGGGCCTGCTGACGGACATGCGTGCGGTCCGAAAGGACTACTTTCTCGACCACGACCACAGCGCTTATGTGGACCAGTGGGACTGGGAGCTGGCGATAACAAAAGAGCAACGGAACCTGCAGCTCCTGAAGCAAGTGGTAGAGAAAATCTGGAAAGTCCTCAAGGGCGCAGAGACACATGTCCAGCAGCTCTTTCCCCAGCTCAAGAGCGACAAATATCCCGACCTGCCGGAGGAGCTTGCATTCATCCACGCGGAAGACATACTCGATAAATACCCCGACCTGCCGCGCAAGCAGCGTGAGACAGAAATTGCAAAGGAATACGGCGCGCTCTTCATATACGGTATCGGCTGGGTCCTCAAGGACGGCTACCCGCATGAAATGAGGGCCTCCGACTACGACGACTGGGCCACGGAGACGACCTCGGCCGACGGTAAAGTGATGCACGGCCTCAACGGCGACATTCTTGTCTGGAACCCAGTGACAAAACGGCGACACGAACTGACCTCAATGGGTATCCGCGTTGACGCCGAGACGCTCAAAAAGCAGCTTGAGCTTTCGGGACAACTCGATTTCTTAAAGTTCCCCTACCATCAGGGCATCATAAACAATGAGATTCCTTTGAGCATTGGCGGTGGCATCGGCCAGTCCCGCACATTTATGCTGCTCTTGAAAAAGGCCCATATTGGCGAGGTGAGCGCCACCGTCTGGCCAAAAATATTCAAGGATATGTGCAAAAAGAAGAATATTTACGTTATAGAATAGGTAACCGTTCATGGGTTAATATGCTGAATTCCGGGCGTTTTATTGTGCGTGAGGCAGTCCGTAAGTCTTGGGGGCTAAACATAATTGAGATTACTTCGCCCCCCAATCAGGTATGGGCAAGCTTCGCTCGGGATGACAGACGGAGATTGCCACGGAGGTTTGCACTTATCCAATCAGGAAGCTGCCGACTTGATAGACGATAAAGGTTAATAAATAAGCAAGAGCGGTTAGGCCAAAGAATTGAAACAACGCCCAACGCCAGGAGTTTGTTTCCTTTTTCGTCATTACAAATGTTGCCACGCACGGCGCACTAATCAGGCAAAACAGCATAATGCAGAATCCAGTCAGAGGGGTGTAGTTTGCCTGTAACTTTTCGCGCAATGTTTGGGAACCTTCATCGGCGCTGCCGACGGCATATACGATTCCCAGTTGGGAAACGAAGACTTCCTTGGCTGCGGTTGCACCAATAAGAGCGGTTCCGATTTTCCAGTCGAAGCCGAGCGGTGTAAGGGCCGGCTCTATTGTTTTTCCTATTCTGCCGACAATCGAATAGGCGAGTTGCTTTTGCCGGGCCTGTTCAGAATTCAAGCCAGCCAGAGACTGCTGGTTGGTTTTGGGATAGCTCATCGCCGCCCAGAGGATGATTGATATGGCAAGGATTATTGTGCCTGCTTTTTTCAAGTACATCCAGGCCCTTTGCCACATATGAATACAAACAGATTTCAGGGTTGGCATACGGTAAGGCGGCAGCTCCATAACGAACGGCGTGGTTTGGCCCTTCAAGACAGTAAGTCGCAGTACTTTAATGCAAATAATCGCTAATACAATTCCTATTAGATAAATGAGCCAGAGGACCGGGCCTCGCCACTGTTCTTTGAAAAAGGCGGGTATTATCAAGGCGTAAATGGTCAACTTTGCGCCGCAACTCATCAATGGTATTACCATTATTGTCGTGAATCTGTTGCGTCTGTTCTCAAGTATTCGTGCGCCCATAATGGCAGGGATGGAGCAGCCGAAACCAATAAGCATTGGAATGAAGCTTTTTCCGTGCAGGCCAATCCTGTGCATTGTTTGGTCCATAATGAATGCTGCTCTTGCCATATAGCCGGAATCTTCGAGTACTGCGATGGCCAGAAATAGCAGGAGAATGTTGGGTAAAAACACAAGGACACCGCCGACACCGCCGATTATGCCATCCACCAAAAGAGATTTGAGCCAACTTTCACTGCCTGGCGGCCAAAATGTTACTATCGTTTTAGCGACCCAATCGAAAAAGTTCTCAAGCCAACCCATTGGGTATTCGCCTATTTTAAATGTCATCAGAAAGACCAGATACATTAACAAGAGAAAAATCGGGAGACCCAGTGTGCGATTTGTCAGTACAGCATCTATCATATCACTGGTAGTATGACGTGATTCGACAGTGCTTTCGATAGTTTCCTGACAGGCCCCTGAGATGAAGCCGTAGCGTCGGTCAGCCATTACAATTTGCGGCTCGTCTGCGAAAATAGTCTTAAGATGCCCAATGCCTGCGGAGATAATATCGAGGACTTTTTTGCTGTGCACTTTCACGGTTATGTCACTATCCTGCTCCAAGAGTTTTACAGCCAACCATCTCGACCCATATTTGTCCAGCAAGTTCGGCTCTTCGGCGGTGACGATTGCTTCGATTCGCATCAGCTCTTCTTCAATCTCGTCTCCATAGCTTATTGTATGAGTACGCTCCAGTTTGTCCTGCCGGGCTGTTTGAACGATAGCGTCAAGCAACTCTACTCTGCCTTTGCCTTTATTACCGACCGTTGGTACTATCGCTGCCTGCAAAAGCTTAGATAGCTGTTCAATATCAAAAAGCAGGCCTTTTTGCTCGGCGATGTCGCTCATATTGAATGCCAGTACCAAAGGGACATTCATTTCAATGAGCTGAGTTGCCAAATAAAGGTTTCGCTCAATATTAGAGGTGTCAACGATGTCCACCACGACGTCGGGCTGTTCCTCTATGATAAAATTTCGTGCGACGAGCTCCTCAATCGAATAAGCCGTTAGACTGTATGTCCCCGGCAAATCCACAAATGTTATTTCAAAGCCGGCATATTTGCACAGTCCTTCCTTCTTCTCGACCGTTACTCCGGGATAATTGCCTACGTGCTGGCGTGCACCAGTCAGCATATTGAATATAGAGGTTTTGCCGCTGTTAGGATTGCCCGCTAACGCTACAGTTATTTTGTTCATGGTCGCAACTATCGTTTTCGTGGCTTTCACCTGAAAAGTTAGGTGTTCCGAACTCTATGCTCAAAAAAATACGGCGGCATAGGTCAATTGCTAATCGCTATAATACCATAATCTTTTGAGCCATCCCCCTTCCAAGCATCATTCTGGAATCTTTGACAATTATGACAAAAGGGCCGGGATGGGTATGGCTTACGACTGTTATCTCCACGTTTGGCAGCAGTCCCATTGAAGCGAGTCGGCTGTTCAGGCCGTGCCCCGCATCTACGCGGACCAACTTGACGGTTTCCCCTGCTTTAATGGCCGACAACGGCCTTAGTCGCTTCTGCTCCATTTGTTACTTTCTCAACTTTGTTGCTTTGCTGTTTTTGTTATCGTGCAACCTGTTTTTGCAAAATTCGGTGAACTTGCTCGCCAGGTCGTAGCCATTTTTGCTCTCTCTCGTTACAAATTCGATGAAAGCCAGAAGTCTTGCAATAACTTCCATCCCAAGTGCATGCTCAGCTTTACAAGCGGCCTGCTGTGCGATACTCGCATCGATGCCCAGCACATCTACAAAAAAAGCCTTCAGGATGTTATGCTTTCTGACAACCTCGGCTGCGGCTGCTTGACCATCCTTTGTGAGCGTTACACTATCGTAAGGATTGTGATTGACCAGCCCTTTCTTCTTTAGAACCCGTAAGGCACCGGTTACAGAGGACCTGGATACGCCGAGCAATTCTGCTATGTCCTTGCTGCGGGCGACGTCGGAGTCGCCGGCAAGATTAAAGATGGCCTCGAGATAGTCTTCCAGAGAGGCGCTTAAATTATTGCTTTTCGCCGCTACCATAGCTTTTTGCCTTATTCTGCATTTTATTCAGTATAGTTAGGCGTGCCTAACTTTGTCAAGGGTTTTTTTGGAAATTTTGCTGCGCCGGCTTTTTTGTTTCCGCCCTACCGCCGTCGTCGTCAAGAGTCAATTTGAGCGTTTAATGTGGAATACCTCAAATCCATCGCCTAAAAAAGTTTGTTTTACAATGTCATTTACATTAGAATATCGTTGTTTATACGGGGCGTGGCGCAGTTTGGTAGCGCGCGTGACTGGGGGTCACGAGGTCGCTGGTTCAAGTCCAGTCGCCCCGATTTTTCGGGCTTTGCCCGAAAAATAGAGCAGTAGAAAGTTGATAGGAGAAAGTAGAAAAAAAACCGGCTGACGGCAGGGGCGGATAATTAGGTAAATTTCGGAAAAGAGTTCTCTCTGCTGTGGTCTATTGTTCAACTGTTCAAAGGGATTATTGAATGGCTTTTATTTTCGAGAATCTCGAAGTATATCAAAAAGCCATAGACTTCGCTGACCAGATTACAATACTTACCAAAGAATTTCCTCGCGGATTCTATTTTTTAACTGACCAGCTTAACAGAGCCGCTTTATCCATAGCTACCAACATTGCCGAAGGCAATGGCCGTTTTACAAAAGCCGACCGCAAAAACTTTTTTATAATAGCTCGCGGTTCTGTTCAGGAATGTGTGCCTCTGCTGGAACTTGCAGTTCGCAGAAAGTTTATCAAGCCAGATGACCATCAGAGGTTGCGTAATGACCTGGAAGAGATCGCTAAAATGACCAGTGGGTTGATTAAGGGGATGGACAGTCGCCCCGATTTTTCGGGCTTTGCCCGAAAAATAGAGCAGTAGAAAGTTGATAGGAGAAAGCGAAAGTCAAAAGGGTATTTGTGGCTTGTTTTAGGGCGCTGGCCGAATTTATCAGTTGAACTAAAGCAGGCAATCGTTAGAATGGCGCGGTAGTGCTTTGGCATTATAATACTGTCAGCCTCCTTGCGATGTGGGGTCAGCACGTGGGTGTGGGTGCTAAATACCCCACATCGCTCTTTTTAAAGGTTCACCAGCGTATACGTGGTCTGAGTTGTTACCATATTACCGAGCACATAGGCTGTTAAGATTTTGCTTGCTTTGCCAGTTGAATCAAGACAGGCAATCGTTAAAATGGTGTCGTGCGGTATGAATAGAGGAGAGTACAGAGTGATTTGATTTGTTCATGCTAAGGAGGCTCGGACTATGGACCAGGAGAACGAACTGATTCAGAAGGTAAACGCACTCGAACAAAAGATTGAGAAGAACCAGAGGCAGTTGTTAATTGCCGTCAGCGCCTTTGCCGCCGGAATCCTCGCTGCGGTCTTTGCGCTTGCGAACGGCTCTTCCGTACGGGGCGCGGCACTTGCGTGCATCGTAGCCGGGGCAGTTACGGCGCTTCTTGGTCCCCAACTAAAAGCCTACAAAAGGTGAGCGGCGGTTGGCGGTGAGGAATTGAGGTTGACAGGCAATCGTTAGAATGGTGCGGTGAAAGCAAACCTTATTTCTCGTGAGGAAGAGATATATGGAAACTGTCTTTGTGTATTGTTTGTTGGGAATATTGGCCTTTTGTGTTCTCTCGGGGACAGTTATGAAAATATACATCTCGTTAATCTCTGACGCTATGTCCGCTAAATATCCCGATGAATATCAGAGGGTATTTTGGAGTGACCGCTATTGGACAATTTTAAGACCACTGAGAATTTTACGTACGGTAAAAAGCCTTGGAGATGATAAACTTAAGAATATGGCAAGCATAGGCTTATTTTGGTTTAATTGTATGATTGGGGGATGTATGGCGTTTCCTGTGGGTATGGTCATTTTTGTTATTTATGAAGTTTTTGCTTACAGCAATAAGTAAATCAGGACGGCCCGGTGGCGGGGTTTTTAGGGGTTATTTGTTCATTTTCGTTCGGATTAGTAGGTAGGTGTACACAATTGCAACCAAGGCCAGCAGTAGTGCGGAGTAGCGGTGGAGTTGGAGGAGGCATTTTTGGCCGTCGGTTCCGAAGAGGGGGAACATACTTAAAACAATCGATAAGATTAACGGTAGAGCTAACAGGATAATCAGCCAGAAACATATTTTTTGGCCGAGTTCGTATTTTTCGGGGGCGGTGGTGTTTGCAGGCCGGTGCTGGAGGAGTCTTTGGAGCCACGGCCAGTAGTTTTTATCGAGGCGGCAGTTGTGGGCCCATATAACGGCCAAAATTGCAAGACAAACCGTGAAGACACCGCCGGCGGTAGTTTGCAACATTATCCAATAACCGGAAACGGACCTGCCCAAAATCAGCGATGGATAAAAGCCGTTGACGACCAGTATTACAAAACAAAGCAGTGCAAGCAGGTAAAGCAATTTTCTTAAAACGCCAATCAAATTTAGCTTCTGTTCCGGCAAAAGTAGTGTGAGCAGATAGACGGGGATTCTCAAGATATCGAGTATTTTGGAGCGTCGGTCTTTGCCGAACAAATCATCGCGTTTGGGCAGGGATGCAATATAATGGCAGGCGATACCTGCGAAGACAACTACGAAGCCGGTTGAGGCAATTATGCGGAACATAATTTATCTATTCCAATCTGAACCCTCTAATCTTCTTTACCAACCAGTGCCTTCGTGATAGAGGCAAGGGCTTTTAAGGCGTACAACAGCAAGACCGCGGCCAGAACCGCACAGGAGGCAAGTGCTACGACCTTTAACCACGGCCGAAATACAAATGAGAAAGCAAAAATCTTTACAAAGCGGGCATCAAGATGCTGGAAGTCAACCATTCTTTTGACAGCATCCTTTTGGGGAACAAGCGGTGAGTCGATGGCAACCCGGCCGGAGAAGAAAGGCGCATCGGTGGAGTGACAATCTTCGCAGCGGCGAACGCCGAGTGATTGAGCAGCGGGCCTGACATTATGAGCGATGGGCCAGAGATAAGGCCTGGCGGCAGCGTGTTCAGCGTGGATTAGATTATCTTTGTCATCGAGGCGGTATAGGTTGCCGCCGCAGATGTAAACCGGTCTGCCTTCGGCTGATTTTTGGGACGAAAGGAATTTTAGAACATCGATAATCTGCTTCCGGGATACGGCGAGCCAGCCGCTGGAGGTTTGGGGTCTTTGTTTGGCTATGATTTTGGCGGTTGTTTTCCTGACGGTTTCCAGCTTGATTGGCGTTACGTTTTCGTCTTTTAGCAGTCCCCAGAAGGCGGGCCAGAGCAGTTTGTGCGGGGCGATTTTGTCGTTCTGTTGTTTAGCGAAAACAGGATATACGATATGCGGGAGCGCATCGGGCAATTTTCTGGCTGCGAGTGTCCCGAGGGCGTGAGCGCGTGAGGTTTTGGTGCGACGAGTTTTTTGCTGGGGCCAGGGGCCGGAGTGACAGGCGGTGCAGGCGAGTTTGTCAAAGTGAACCAGTGGGATGCCCGGGTGCCTGGGTATGGGTGCACCTAAACGCCCCGTCGTGTGGCATCCTTCGCAGGAGGAAGCAGCCGCCAATGGATTTGTCGAGATAAACGCTTCATTTTCGTATCCGCGGATAATGTTATGGTCGAGGCCGTTGCGGTGACAATCGACACAAGACAGGCCGGCGGCGAGGTGGACATCCTCATCCGACAGCCACTTTTCGGAGCCGTTGTTATCTACGTCTATGTTGGAGTGACAGAAATAGCACCGCTCGGCAGGAACTTTCCTGACGATGTCAAAGAATACCTTGTTCTCATTATCAAACGCGTTCTTACTATAAGTAATGGTTGGTGGAATCTTCTTGGGGTCTTGCGGCGGCTCTGGCATAAAGGGGTCGTAAGTGTCAGACATATCTCCGGCGGAGCCGTTAACGGAAGCAAAGCTGCAGGTGGCGGCAGCAGCCCAGCGGAAGTTCTGAAGAGCTATTTGTATGGTATATTCGGCCTGGTCGTGGGCGGGGTCGGCATCGTGGCAGCTCATGCAGTTAATTTCCAATTTCCCTGAGACGTCCTGGCGCAGAACCTCATCGAGATTGTCGCTATCAAGCTCTGCCACGCCACCACCTGGTATGTGTCTGCCGAAGCGCTGTGTGAATTTCCAGGGTGTCAGTCCGAGCTGCTGGGGAGTGAAAGTTCCGGGCCAGGGGCGGTATGAAAGAGGAATCTGGGTGGCAGTGCTGAGGTCAACGAGTAGCCAGGGCTGTCCGGGTCGGCCGGGGGCAACGTTGGGGTCGGCGGCGTTGAAATGCCAACCTTTGCTGATTTCCTCGTAGCTGTGACACGCGCTGCAGGTTTGGCGCATCGAGCATGGCAGAAGAGGGTCGTCGTCAGGGAAGATTTTGTCCTCTTTGCTGTAGCCCAGTTCGTTGTAAAGAGCAATGCGGTGAACGGAAACCGCCCTGCTGCCGTCACTGACATCGCCCAGTTTTTGACCGATATCAGCCTCGGTATTGGCGACCAATACCAAAGAGCACAAGACTACAACATATATGAACAATCCGTTTCTCAATGCAGCGTTAATCCTTTTCAGACTTTAAATTCCTCTGGTTTGAAGTCAATCTTGCGGGCGGCTTCGACTGCTTCGTTGACTTTCAATACGGTGACGGCTGTTTCATACCCGATTTCCGCAGGGCAGTTGAGTTCTGTCCTGCCGCGGACGGCATTGAAGAAGTTCTCCAGGTGCGGCTGATGATAAGGCTTGTCCATTACAACTGGTATGTCATAAGCCGGGGGCGCTACGGTTTCGCGGACATCGAGTATAGCTTCGGTCTCAGGTTTTGTCTCTTCTTCTGCTGGGGCGATTAGGTAGCCCTTTTTGACCCATTTGTCCCAATCGGGTGCTGTTGGTTCTCGATAAACCTCGCCTCTTGCGCCTGCTTCGGAGAGCTCGAGCGTTCCCTGGTCGCCCATAAAGGCTTCGTAATATCCCCAACTGCTGTTGGTGGTTATGGTTTGATAAAATGCTCTGACGGTCCCCTTCTTGTTGTTTTCATACTCGTATTCATATTCGTAGATGGCCATCACGGTGTCGTACCATTCGTGATTTGCTTTGTCGTAGTAATCGGTGCCGCCGGTTGCAATGACAGATTTTGGATTTGCTCCGAGGAACCAGCTATAAATGTCAATCTGGTGTGAGCCGAGGTCCACGATGGGGCCCCCGCCCAATCCTTTATACCATCGCCAGTTGCGGAACTGCTGCATAGACTTGAAGCCATACTTTTCAAGGGTTGCCTGGTCGATGGCGGCTTTTTTCGGGAAGCCCAGGTCCGGTCTGGCGGAGCGGTTCCACTGGCCATTGATGGTGGTGATTCGGCCGAGGAGCCCGGCATCTTTTATAAGTTTGTTATAGCAGTGGAGGTACTTGGGATTGCTGCGGCGCTGGTGGCCGATTTGAAGCAGCTTACCGGTTTCGCGGGCGGCCTGGGCTATCTTTCGAGCGCCTTCGAGAGTGTTGGACATCTCTTTTTCGCAGTAAACGTGCAGGCCGGCTTTGAGAGAGGCGACAGCGTGCTCGGCGTGCCAGAAGTCGGGAGTGGCAATTATAACGGCGTCGAGGTCCTTTTCTTTGTCGAGCATTTCCTGATAGTCCACATAAGTGTTGTGTGTGTGGCCTAATTTTCTCAACATGCCTGATGCGCGTTTTTGGTTGTAAGCAGTCCAGATATCGCAGACGGCTTTAAAGCGGATGCCGGGTATTTTTGTGCAGGCAAGCATCAGTACTTGCCCCTGAGCACCGGCGCCGAGCAAAGCGACGTTCAGGTCGTCAGTTTTGGAACTTGCTGCAATACCAAAGGATTTTGGCGTCAGAACAAGACCGGCTCCGAGCGCGGCGGTAGAGCGTAAAAAATTGCGCCTGTTTATGCCTTTTTTCATTTTGTCTCACTTCTCCTTTTCATCTTGCAATCGTTTGAGCTTTAAGTTTCGATACCATACGGGGTGGCCGTGGTCCTGGAAGCCGATATGGCCTGTGCGCAGCATATTTTTGTACGCCGTCTTAAACTTGTTCTTGTTGCCGTCCGGATTCTTCTGCGGCTCCGTCCAGAGATTCAAATCCATATCGATTACCGGTTCGCCGTTGAGCACCACATATATCTTGTTCGCCTTGCACGCAATAGTGCATCGGTTCCATTCGCCCGGTTTCTTTACCATATTTTTCTTTGGGGCCAGACAATCGTAGATAGCGCCGCAGTCATGGGTACCCGCCTGCGGCCTGCTGAACGAATCACAGACCTGGACTTCAATTCCGGTCTGAACAGGGTCCCGAACATTGTCGGTGCGGAAGAAGATTCCACTGTTGGTCGCATAGGTCAGCATGAACTCCAGGTCCAGAATGAAATCCCCGTAGGTTTCTTTCGTCCAGATGTCACCTCTACTTTTTTTAGTGCTTTTTCTTGTGAGGACTGCATCTTCCATCGCCCAACTGCCGGGTTTTAATGTGCAGTTCGACAGGTCGTTTGCGAGCAGGTCGTGCCAGCCGGTTGGCTTTAGTTGGCTTGCCACATTGTTGAAGTATTCAACGCACTGTCGTATCTCGGGCACCGAGTTGTCCCAGTTGTGCTCGTACTCAACGGAAAATACTCCCTGGAAGCCCTGCCGGTTCAGCTCTTTCAAAAGCGCTTTTACGTCGGCCTTGCCGGTACCCCAAACCACGTCATGGGCCTTGCGCTGTCCAAATTCGTTGAGGTCTTTGAAGTGAAAGCTAATGATGCGACCTTCGAGCTTTTTGACGGCCTCGAGCGGATTGACACCCGAACGCATCCAGTGACCTGTATCGGCACATGCTCCGAGCCACTTGCTTCTGCCTTTGCAAACTTCAAGGACCTTGTCGGGATGCCAATATCGTGACGGCTTTGGGTGATTGTGTATTGCAACCTTGATTTTGTACTCTTTACACAAGCGTTCAATCAGGTCGAGGGCTTCCGGCGGCGGCTCGGCGACAATCGTTTCAATCCCCATGTCCTTTGCAAAATCAAAGACCTTGCGGCATTCGGTCTCGTCGTTTGGCAGTCCCACCACACCGTAGTTGACCAGCCGGACCCCGGCGTCCGCCAGTTTTTGTTTAACTTCTTTCCTTATTCCGGCCGGCATCT
>JGI10211J14876_10000113_pt1 | contig 29816 bp, 27 predicted proteins | sample Etolagsediment_FD_14876 | JGI IMG/M metagenome (IMG submission 14876)
ATATTTTTTGTTTCCTCCTTCTTTGAGATATTTCCCGCCATTAAAATTTTCCATTAATTTATATTCTTTTGGACAAATATCCTTACAAAATTTTTTTGGAATGGTATTAACATAATTTCCTTTTATTAAATTACATTCATATCCACTATAAATATTTTTAGTACAGTTGATGTTAAAAGGGTCATAATAAAATCCCTTAATTCTATCTCGGCTAAAACGTTTATATCCTCTTAAATTAAAATCCCTACTAGGGTCTACATATAAACTTTCATCTAATTGACCTAATTTATAATTGGATGAAAAATTTGGTTTAATAGCTAAATCTAAACAATTTAAGTTTTCTTTAGTTGGGATACTAAAACATATTAATAAAATGATAAAAAATAAAAAAATAAAAAAATACATTATTTATATAATGGATTATTATATTTCCACTAAAGGGGAATATTATCGTGCCTTTAAAAAAATTTTTAAAAGTTTAGGATTTAAGGAAAATAAAATTAATCCCTTAATTTCTACCAAAAATGCAGATGGAAAATATTGTTTAGAATTTACTAATATTCATTTACCTTATGCCTTTAATAAAATTGCAACTACAAATAAACTTCACAAATCAAAACATTATCCTAAAACTTTTATTATCAATAATCAAAAAAAATTTGATAACTTAAAATTAGAAAACAAATATTATTTTGTCAAACCTCAGTATGGATGTGCTTGTGAAAATATTAGTCTTTTATTTAATAAAAAATTTATTTTTAATAAAGGTATAAAATATCCTTTAATTATTCAAGAAGAAATTATCCCTAAATCTTTAAAATTTAAAGAAGATTACCGAATTTATGTTTTATATGTTAAAAATAAAAATCAAATATCAAGTTTTTATTATCCAACTGGAATAATAAGAAGATGTAATCAAGAATTTAATAACGAAAGAACTGAGAATAATAGTTTATCTGTTAATAATAATTCATTAGATATTTATTATGCAAAAAACCCAAATTTATTGGAATGTTTGAAAGAAGTCCAAACTCACATTATTCCTAAATTAAATAGTGAAAATAATAAAGAATTAGAAACAACTTGCTTAGGTTATGATGTTATTGAAGATGAAAATGGTAAATTTTGGATTTTAGAAATTAATTCATGTCCTAATTTTTTTCATCAACCATTATTTATTAAATTTCAAACTGAACTTATCCAAGACATAATCTTTATGATTTTAAATTATAATACACATCAAAACATTTCCTTTAATAATTTTATTAAATTATCTTAATTCCACAATTTTTTGCTAATTTTCTTATTTTTTCCATTATTTTTTCCTCATACTTACACCCTAAATATTTTATACTATATAAATATTGACTTAATTCAATAATATCCTCTTCATCTTTATTATTAATAATAAAATAACTCCTCTCTAAAAAACTAGAGTGAGGTTCCGCCGGCAATTTTTTTAAATCTAAATAAGAAAAATCTAATTCCATTTTTCTTATTAAACATTAAATCTTTTTAATTCAATTTTTTATTCATTCGGCATCAAACTAATATCCGGATAATTAAACCTATGTTTTACCGTTTGATAAGCCGATTTTTCAGGGTTCCATGTGGTTTCAATAATATAACCTCCATAAGTATTAAACCAATGAGAAGGACATCCGGGATAATTAACTTTGGCCCAATCTTCTTGTGCTTCAAAACTTAATTGTTTCATATAATATTGCGGATATTTTTTTTCAAAAATATACTTCTAAATTTATGAACTTTCAAAATAAAGATTTTACTCTCAATGAACACGTTGAAAACTTTTTTACCTTAAACCAAAACATCAATATCCAAGAACTTTTAAACTTCCATAAAAAAGATATACCTCAAACTTTCTTTCAACTTTTCCAAAATAAATCTGAAATTGACACCCAAAATATTTGGTCTGAACTTGATATCAACAATGTTTTACATCAGTTTAACAAAACTAAAACTAATTTCGGAGATTTCTTCCTCAAAAAACTTTTAAATTCACCCTCCCATCATCTCAATATCCTCCAAGAAAGACAACAAATCTTAAAAACATTAAACCCCTCACCCGAAATATCCAATCAAATTAAATCTTGTCAAAAAGACTTAAATAATATCTTCTGGTTTTTTAAAGAACAAGATGAACACAGCGATTTCATTTATAATCTCATTTTTTACAATAACCGCTTCTTAAAATTTTTAAATACTAATGAAAGTTTTATGCATATTAGTAATTGTTATAAAATTATAATTTCACCTGTCTTTAGTGCCTTATCCCCTTTAATTTATATTTTAGTTCCTTTTGTTTTAATTAGGATTATGGGTTTAAGAATTCCCTTTAAATTCCTTATTAAAATGCTTTGGAACCAAAGTTCAATGATTTCATTACCTTTTGTCAAAAATCAAACCTTAAATAAACTTATTCAAATATTCTCTAAATTTTTATCTGTCTTCTTTTATTTCCAAAGTATTTACAATAATTACTTATCCTCTAAAAGTAAAACTGAAATTATCGGAATGTTCCAAGAAAAACTCTCATCAATCAAACGTATCTTAAACCTTAATCACCTCATTGAAAAAACTTACCCTCAATATTTCCCCCAATCTAACGTCTTTTGTCATCAATTACTCCATCAAATTAACCAAGAAACCCTTTATGACCAACAACCTAAACTTTTTAATAATAAAGGCCGCATTATCACCCAATTTTACCAATTTATTCATTCTAAAGAATGTATCTTAGACGCCTTAATTAACATAGGTTTAATAGATTGTTATTATGGAATTATTGAAAATAATTTAACTTTACCCACATTTTTAGAACAAGAAAAACCTTTCTTAAAAATCTCTAAAACTTGGCATCCTAATGTTAAAAATCCCGTTAAAAATTCTATTGTTTTTAAAGAAGATAGAAGAAACTATTTATTAACTGGACCTAATGCAGCCGGTAAATCCACTTTCATTAAAAGTATCTTTTTAAATATTTATTTAGCTCAAACCATCGGAGTTGTTCACTGTCATGAAATGGAAATAACTCCTTTTGAATTCCTAGTTACTAGTATTCGTAATCAAGATGAACAAGGTAAAGAAAGTTTATTTGAAGCAGAAGTTCATAAAGTAGGGGCTTATTTAGATAAAATTTCTAAAATTAAAGGGAAAGTTTTTTCTATAATTGATGAAGTTTTTACTTCCACTAATTATCAAGAAGGATTTGCGGCTAGTATGGCTTTGTGTGAAACTATTGGAAAACATCAAAATTGTTTACATATAGTTACAACTCATTATACTAAACTTTATAAAATAGAGAAAAAGAAAGAAACTGGTTTTAAAAATATTAAATTTTCGGTTTTAATAGATGGAGATAAAATTAGTTTTCCTTATAAGTTAGAAAGGGGATATTCTAGACAATTTATTGCTTTGAAACTCATGAGACAAAAAAAATTAAATGATGAATTTTTAAATAAAGCGATTAAACTTATCGTTTAAATTTAAAAAGTATTGTCTTTAATAAATTATGCAATCTTATGTATTAATATTACTTGGTATTTTAGTTGTACTTCTAATTGGTGTTGTCTATTTTGGTTGGAAGAAAGTAATTTCTTTAGAACTAGAATATAGTAAAACTAAATATGACTTGGAAGCCATTAGAGGACTACTAACTAAAATGTTAGATACAGGGGAAGAAACTGAAAACATAATTAATAATGTTCAAGAAGCACAAATTAATGCTCAAATATTATCAAATCTTCAAAATTCATTTGTACCTCTAGTTCAAGAAGGAGGAAAAGTTGAAACCTTGCAATCTACTTTAGATGATACAGTTTCAGTGGAGAGTATTGAAACTATGGATGATAATGAATTATCAGAAGAAGTTTTTCAAAATGAAGATTTAGATGATGAAAATTTAGTTTCAAAAGATAATTCTGAAAATGATGAAGATAATGAAGAAGAAGAAGAGAATGATGATGATGAAGAAGAGAATGATGATGAAGAAGAGGAAGAGAATGATGATGAAGAAGAGGAAGAGAATGATGAAGAAGAAAATGAGGATGATGAAGAGGAAGAGAATGATGGAGAGGAAGAGAATGATGATGAAGAAGAGAATGTAGAAATTGAGTTAAGGGAGGTGATGGCTAATGATGAGGAGAGTGAAAAAGTGGAAGTAACAGAAAATAATGATGGAGATGAACCAGATGAGACTTTAGAAAATGATAAAATACAAGAAGAATTAAATGATTTGGAAAAACAAAATTCCGAAGTCATTAAAGAAATTCAAGTAGTAGAAAAAAAGAGAAGAGGAAGGGGAAGAAAAAGGAATTAATTGAGAAAAGATAATTATTTTTTTTCCTATCATAAATTATGATGAATCAAGAGAGTTGTATCAAAACATCTAATAATAAATATTTTAATTGTCCGGCTTTAATGTCTGATGGTAGACTTTTTACTGATTATAGACCAAGTGCCTATGTCAATGATTTAATTAGAGTTCAAAACAAAGTTTATGACAGTTATCAATATAGACAGTTTTTAATCCACAATGCTACTAAAATGATGGATGTAACTGATAAATATAATTACATGAAAAGTGGATGTCCTAGTTGTACTTACAATAATATCCCTAATGAAGCAACTTGTGTTTACAATAAAAAATATGGATTATGTCAACCTAATGGAAATAATGGTTTAGGACAAAATAATTATGCATCTCCTTATGAAGATGTAGAACCTTATAATATAGAATTAAATAGAGGTATGCCTCAACCAATGAGACCTACTGGAAGAATGTTTAAATAATTTTATAATCCCTAAGGAAGGATGTTAAATTTTTATGGATTTCTTTATCTTCTTTTTTTCCTAAATTAAATGTTTTTCTAGGATCTTCTTTTTTTTTTTCTACTATCACGGGAATATTTTTTGGAACTATTTTTTTGTTGTTAATTTCATTTATAAAATTATCAGCCCAATTTTTTAGATTTAAGTTATTATTAATATCCTTAATATTACCATAACTCTTTGGTGTTTTTTTAATTAATTTAGGATAAATTTTATAAAATAAAGTTAATAACTTTCTTAAAGCTTCATAATTTATATTAGTATTCATTGCATAAATATTGCATAACATATAAACATCGTTAAAATCATATCTTAATTTATTATCCTTATAATACATCATATCTGCTTGTTGTTTAGAAACAATTGGTTTTTGTAATCCATAATTAACTTCATTGTGAAGAAAATTAACCCAAGCGGTTAAACTATCTTTATCTTTTAAATGTCCTTCAACTGGATATCTCTTTAACCTTTTGGCATAATGTGTTGAACAAACAGGACAAGGAATAACATTTAAAACTGTTTTATAAAAACTAATATATCTTTCTCTATCTTTTTCACTCATTTTTCCATCATAAGTATAAGAAATGATATGCATCATTCGCCATTGATATTGACCCCAAACTTTAGAATGCATTTTATTTTTATAAGATTTTTTTTATCTAATTTATTATAAATGAGTAATAATAATTTTGCTGGTATTTCTTTTGGTTATGATGCCGATAAGATTTTTAAAGAAAGAGATGAAACTATGTGCTCTCAATTCAAGGAAAATTTTGTAAGATTTAGTGATACAGACCTTAATGTTCGTAACAATGCCTACGGAAACTACATCGTTCACGGCGAAACCTCTGAAAACTATAATTTTGTAAAATATTGGGCTGCAAACCCTCCCACTTATTCTTTAAGTTATGCTGGTTCAGGACTTCCTTACCAAAATGCTGAAATGGCATTTGAAAATACACCTAATCAAGGTGTTGCTAAAGTAGTAAATGGTAAATTTCAATTTGCTTTAGAATATCCTAATTCTTATTATATTGAAATGGGTAAAACTTTAATTCCTCCTCAACTTAAATTTGTTTATTGTGATGCTAGTGGAAAAGATGTTGGTAATGTCCATACTTTAAATTTAGGAAATGGAATTCCTTTTAGAACTGATACTTGGACACCTAAAAGAGATTGGAATAAAGGACCTATGTTTTTCTGTAATAATAATTTACCAGTAAGAACTCAATATCAAATTTTATTAGATAGTGCATATCCTTGTGTCAATGAAGAACCTGCTAATTTTTGGGGATTAAAACCTCCTTGTTAAATTCTTAAATTTAAAAAAATAAATATTTTAAATTTAAATGGAAAATGAAATTATGAAAAAAATAACAACTGGATTGTATACTTATATTTCTACCACCAATGTTTTTTCTAAAAAAAATTTAGGTGTTTTACTTGAACCCATCAATACCATGGTTAAACTATCTTTACTTCAGTATTTTGAAAAAGGAACTAAAATAAGTATTCAAAATAATGTTATTATTTTTCAAGAACCAAATTCAACTCAAGGTTTTACTAGATGGTCTAAAGGTGATAAATATGAAGATTTACATAATTTAGTAAATCCTATTAAAAAATTTATTTCAAGTAAAAAAAAGAATAGACTTTGGAATACCTTAGATAATTTTGATTATTTATGTGAAGAAGCCATTAAAGGATTAATAAAATTATCAGATACCTATGAAAATAATAAAATTGCAAATCACACTATTAATTTTTATAAAAGTTTGATTGAAGAACAAAATAATGGTCATTTTTTAGATAAATTAGAAACTGAAGATCAAAAAATGTTTGATATTTATGAGGAATTCTTTTTAGATTGGGAAGTTGAACAAATAAATATTTTGGTTCATTTATTAAAAAATTTAAAATCTGAAAAAACAGAAATCAAAAAAGCTTATTTATTATCTATTGAAAATATCATTGAAGCTCAAGATTTCAGAATGAAAAAAATTATTGAAAAAGTTCAATCTGGTATTGTTTAATTTTTTAGAAATCCACTGAAAGGATATTAAAAAAGTTAATAATGAGGTTTTCTATCCCAAAACTTCTTAAAGATGTTAAAGAATTTGAAGATGCCAAAAAAAAATTTGATAAAGTCAAACAAAACCCAAAATGGTTTTGGATGAAAAGATATTCCAATATTGAAATTGAAAATGCTTACCAAAACTACATTAAAAAAATGAAATTTTTAGAAGAAAATTATAATCCAAATTATTACGACAATTTGAGAAAACAATGTTTTTATAATCATTCTCCCATTAAAATGCTCCCTTCTGCACCTCCAGCTGATTTAATTTGTTAAATTCATTTAAATAATTTCTCCATTATTTAAATGGGAAATCAACCTTCTCAACCTGTCGTAAAAAAAACTGTTAGAAGAGTAGTTAAAAAACGCCCTATCCAACAAAATATCCCCAATATCCCAACTCAAAATGTTCAACCTGAAGTTCAAGTTCCTCAGCAATTTGTTCAATTACCTCCTAGAGATTTACAAGCTTTAGTCCCTAGACCACAAGCAACAAAAATAGGAATATTGGATGTTAATGATAAAATAAAAGAATTTAAAAACACTCAAAAATCGGAAGAAGAAAACTTTTTGAAAAATTTAGAAAATCAAAAACAAAACTTTTATCATCAACAAAAATCTAAAGAAGATAAATTTCAAGAAGAACTCAGAAACTTCGAGGAAAATTATAATCCTTTCCGTATTCTCCATTTAGACTATAACGCCACTGAAGATGACGTTAAAAAAGCTTATCGAAAATTTAGTCTCAAATATCACCCTGATAGACCCAATGGAAACACCAAGAAATTTAGAATGGTTACTCAAGCTTACGTCTACCTCATGGAAAAAATTAAACAAATGCAAGGTAATGCCTCCCACCAAGACTTAAGAAATCAAGCCAAAACCTATTTTGAAGAAATGGAAACTAAAAAACAACCCTCAATTTATTGATGATGTAGATGACCAAATGGAAATTAGTGAAAAAAATTTTAATCAAGATAAATTTAACAAAATCTTTGAAAAAAACCGTATGCCCTCTTATAATGATAAAGGTTATGGAGGAAGTTGGGGTGATGATAGTGATAATGAAGAAGAAGTTGTCATGGATAAAAAATTTACTTTAGATGTCTTCAATTCTGTCTTTCAAGACCAAAAGAAAAAACGTGAAGAAAGAAAACCTGGTCGTCAAATGATAGTCATTGAAGAACCTGAATACGCTATTTCTTGCACTTTAGGTTATGAAACTTTAGGTCAAGGTGAAGTTAATGACTTTACTTCTTCTCACACTGATAAAATGAATTATACTGATTTTAAAGCAGCTTACACCAAAAATAATGTTTTAGAATATGACGAAAAATATAACCGCGGTGATTACAAAAATTTAGACTCTCTCGTCCGTTCACGTGATACCCAAAACTTTGATGTCACCCAAAAAGACCAAGAATTTTTAAACCGCAGAGAACAACGCTTTAAACAACAAGAAGAAGAACGCATCAAAAACCTGATGGGCTATGACCGCATGGCCGAACAATACCATCAGCGTGCAAACCAATATTTTATTAAAAAATAAATATTATATGCTTAAATCTATGATGCTATCTTCTAAAACCTTCCTTAACAAAAACGTCATCATCACCGGCGGTGGTTCAGGTCTTGGTCAAGCCATAGCCTTAGGTTTTAACAAACTCGGCGCCAATGTCTTTATCTGTGGACGTGATGAAAAAAAACTTATTGATACCTGTTTTGACGCCCAAAGTTCCAATTTTAAATACCGAGTTTTAGACGTCAAAGACCCCTTCAAAATTAAAGAATTTTACCAATCTATCCCCCAACCCGATATCCTCATCAATAATGCAGCCGCCAACTTTCTTTGCCCTTCTCATAAGTTAACTCCTAACGGTATTAATTCTATCATTCAAACTAACCTTTATGGAACTTTAAACATGACCTTAGAATTTCAAAAACATACTCCCAAAGGTGTTATCGGTAATATTACGACAACTTATGCTGATACCGGGTCTAAATATGTTTTACCAAGTGCAGTTTCAAAAGCGGGTATTAATACCATGATTAAAAGTTTAGCTGCAGAATGGGGTCCTCATTATAGATTATTTGGAGTTGCTCCTGGTCCTATTTATACTGAAGGAGCTTTTTCTAGATTAGACCCTGAAAATAAATTTTTAAATAAATTAATTCAAAAAAATCCATTGAAAAGAATTGGTGAAAAAGAAGAATTAGTTAATTTAGTAACTTATTTATCTAGTGATTATGCTGGTTGGATTAATGGTGAAATAGTAAGAATTGATGGAGGAGAATTAAATGAAAATAGTGGGGAATTTAACAGTGTTTAAGCATCTCTTTATTTTCATAAAATCTTCTCATTAAATAAGGCATGGTTTCCCAAAAAGGACCATAAGGAACATATTTATAAACATGATATTTTTCTGCCAATTCTTGAGTAATATTATCTTTAAAACCTAACAATTGAGCAAAACAAAAATTATCGGGGTAAGAACAATCTTGAAGGGCATATCTTAACATTCCTATAGATTGTTCGTTATGAGTAGCGCACATTAAGTTATTATGGGGATTAAAATATTGTTCATCCATAAATCTTTTAAGAGTCAAATTAAAATTATTATCAGTTTCTATTTTTTGATTGAATAAAATATTATATTTTTTATCAGTTTCTAAATAAGCACCACGAACCATTTTTAAAGCGTATTTATTAGAATACATAAAATTTTTAATATCTTCTTCTAATATTTTTTGGGAGTCTTTCCTATAAAATTGAATAGTTTTATAAAATACTTTTTTATCTTTAGTGTTATACTTCTCTAAACATAAATTCGCAATATCATTTATTTTATCTTGTATTAAATAATCTTCCGCATCTATTAAAAATTTATTAGTTTTATTAATCTGATTAAACTCATCTAAAACCTTTTCTATTCCTTGAAAACCAAACGCACTAATTTTTATGGCGATAAATTGATTATCAAAAGTATTTATTATGTTTTTGATTTCCTGAATATTTCTTTCACGATATTGATTTGATTCAACACTGAAATCTATTATCATTTTTGAATGATTTAGATGAGATAATTTAGTCCCACCTATAAATCTTCTATAAAAAGGAAGATACCTTATCATATTTAAAAAAAAATAAATATTGATTTTTTCTAAATAATTAAACTAATGATAGTCATCGGGCATCAAGGTGCTAAAGGACACTATAGAGGTAATACTTTAAGAAGCATAAAAATTGCTAAAGTTTTAGGTGCTAATATTATTGAATTAGATGTCAGATTATTAGATGAAGAAAAACTTTTTGTTTTATATCACGATGATAAAATAAAATTATTAACCGAAGAAGAAAAATTAGTTGAAGAATGTTCTTGGAAAGAATTAAAAATGATGGGGTTATGCACTTTAAATAAGGCTTTAGGAGAGTTTGAATCTAATCCTGATTTTGTTATGTATTTAGATGTTAAAATAAATCAGGAAAAAGATGATGAATATTTAATTGATTTTGGAAAAAGATTGATAAATTTTTTTAAGGATTTAAATATTTTAGTTTTAGTTTGTAGTTTTAATAAAAGATTTATAAATTTATTCTCTAAATTAGAGGGAAGTGTTAATTTTAATTTAGGATATATTTTTGAAAAAGATGAAGAATTTCAAAATCATGAAAATGTTGATATTATGGTTTTTCATGATGAAACCCCCTATAATAAAGATTTAATGAAAGAACTAAAAGAACAAGAAAAATTTTGCTTTGTTTATACCGTTAATGATAAAAATAGAAAAAAAGAATTAGAAAATCTTTTTGATGGTTACGTTACCGATTTTCCATAGTTTATCCAAAAGATTTAATATGTATTATAAATCAGGAACATGGAAAATGAATTAATTAAAGAAATTATTGAAGGTGGTAAAAAAGCCAAAAAAAAAGGAAATTCTTATGCTGTTCTTATCGTTATTATTATTATTGTTTTAGTTGTCGTCGGTTTATTTTTATGGGCTTTCTTCGTCATCAAAAAAAATAAAAAAGAACTTCAAGAAAACTGGCAGGAATATCGCTGTAAAATGCCCTATATGTTTTTAGTCTCTTCTTTCGCTCCTGTAGATACCACAACTAATTTCGCTGAATGCACTAAACAATGGTTAGAACCTATTATTGATAACAAAAACAGCAGTAATTTAAATAAAATGAATGTTATTAATAAAAATTTAGAGAAACTACAAAATGATAATATGAATTTTAGAAAAATAATTTACCACATCAGAATGAGTGTTGAAAATCAGGTAAGAGCTATTATAACTAAAGTTCATAACCTTTATAAAAGATTAGCTTATCTTTTTAAAACATTTTTAAGATTGATTTTCAAAGTATTTTTAGTATTTAAAAACGTATTTAATTTAACTAAATATGCCTTTTTAACAATGATTAGTATGTGGATTGGTCCCATTGGTGGTTTAGTAAGAGCTTTTTGTTTTACTTCTAATACCTTATTAAAAACTTATAAAAATTATTTGAAGAAAATTCATGAAGTAGAATTAGGTGAATATTTAACTGATAAATCTTTTGTAATCGGAAAATGTCAATTCTTAAATGAAGGTCAAATCTTTTATGAAATTAATGGAATTCAAGTCGCCGATAGTCATCTCATTGAACATGAAGGTCAAATGATAAGAGTTAAAGATTATCATGATAAAAAAGAAATAATTAATAATGAACCTTTTATTTATAATTTAATAACTAGTGATAATAAAATCATTATTAAAAACAAAATATTTGGAGATTATCTTTGTGATAATTTATTAAGTTCTTATAAAAAAATGTTTAATACTTGTTTAGAAAATAAATTTACGAATAATGAAATATTTGGTATAAATTTAGATTATTATGAAGATAAAGCCTTAAATCTTTATCCAGGTTTTACTTTTGATAGTTTAATTCATGATGGAAAAAGAATGAGAAGAATTAAAGAATTAGAACCTGGTGATAAAATACAAGGTCAAAAAATTATTGGTGTCGTTCATTATCAACTTTATGGTAAAACCTTTGTTTTAAAAACTCAAAGTCAAAAATTAAATGCAACCATGATTGGAATTCAAATCTTTGAAAAAGATGGAAAATATTATGCACCTGAATTAGAAGAAATTTTTATTTTAGGAAAACTTAATTGTGTTGGATTAATTATGGAAAATAATATTGTTCCTATCTTAGATAATTTAAGAATAGCGGATTTTGATATTGTTCCAAATAAGAAAAAAATAGAAATGGAAAAAGAACTTTGGGGTTAAAAATAATTAGTTTTATTCTTCTAATGGAAGAATTAAACTTAAATAAATCTAAAATTCAATTCACTTCATCTCAAGAACAAATCTTTGCTTCTCAAGGTGATGTTTTACTTTATTCTTTAAACAAAAGCATTAATTTAAAAAGTGCTAACAAAATTTTATTTAATAATGAAGTTAATACCTTAACTCTAAATCAAAAAGGTTGTTATTTAGAAACAACTAAAACCTTAGATATAAAATCAAATGATTTGTTATCAATAAATACTAATAATGGATTAAAAATAAATTTAGTTGGGGAAAAAGATTTTGAAATAAATTTTTTAGAGGATATTCAAAATTTTAAAATCAAAGGTTTTCAAAATGATTTTTTAATTAATGAATTTAAAACCTTTCAATTAAATTCCCAAAAAATTTTATTAAATGAAAAAATTTTAATTGATAAATCTTTAAATATCCAAACAGATGTTTTCATTCATAATCAAAATATTAATTTTGAAAGTCAAAACCTTTCTTTAAAAAATAAAAATATTAATATTGAAAATAAAATATTTTTTTACCGCGGATATCAAACAAATTTTGAAACTGAAGAATTAGGTTTTAAAACCTCCAAACTCAATTTTTTCTCCGAAAACACTTATTTTGAAAATAATCAAATTATTATCAATTCCTTCCAAAAACTAAATTTAATATCTAAAAATGAAATTAATATTAATACTCCTACTTTTTTTATTAATAATTATTTTAAAATACTTGAAAATCAATTATTAACTAATCTAGATTTTATAAATTTTTCATCTAATAAATTTAAAATTACTTCTCCAAAAATTTCCCTAAAAAATAATCAACAAAAAATTAAATTTAATGAAAATGGTTTAAGTTTTAAAAATATTTCTAATTTAAATTTTAATATCAAAGGTAATTCCTTCTTAATTAATGAAAATTTAATTTTATTCAAATCTTGGGATGGAATAGGAATTCATTTTGATTCTACTTTTAAACCCATCCTTTTTAACTCTGAAATTATTATTAAAAAAGAAGATGAAACTTTCCTTGAAATCTTAAATCATCAAACTAATCTTCAAAATGAAAGTTTGTCTTTAAACTTTCAAAAAATTAATATTACTGGAGATATTTTTCATCATGATGTTTTTAAGACTGAAAAGATAGAAGTTAATGAAATTTATCCCAAATTATTACAAACAGTTAAACTAATTTCTGGAGAATGTAATCTTAATGAAAAAATATTTGTTAATGATAATGTTAAAATTTATGATGTTGAAGAAATAGGTTTTAAAACCTTAAATTTGGGAAATGTGATTTTAATAAATGAAAATGAATTTTTTTTGAAAAAAGAGAAAATCAATATAGCTGACCAAATCTTAATAGGTTCAGGAAAATTTTTAATTAAACCTTTTGAAATTAATAATTTGGAAATTGATACCAAAAATTATTTATTAAAAACTGATATTTTAGATGAATTTTGTTTAAGAAAAAATATTAAAACTGATGTTTATCAATTAACTGCGCAAAAAATAAATTTATCAACAGATGAAAGTTCTTTAGTTTTAGAGGATGAAATAAAACTTTTGGGGAGAAAGATTTCCCTAAATAATCTTATTTTGGATGATAATGTTTTAATTTATAATGATTTTGGGAAAATCTTTTTAGAAAGAGAAATTTTATTTGAAATTCAAAAATCATTTTTGAAACTTAATGAAAATGAATTAAAAATTAAAGTTTCCAATATTAATTTTGAAAATGATGTTTTAAAAATAGGAAATAAATTTTTATTAACAGAAGATGTTTTAGAAATTAGAAAAAACATTAATTTATTCGGGAATATTAATCTCAATAATGTTTTAAAAATTAATAAAAATTTTGAATTGGATGTTTTAAAATATCAAATTAAATGTAATCAAAGTTCTCATTTTGGAAAAGAAATTTTTTATGATTTTGATAAATTCATTTGTCAATTTAACCATAAATTCCGCATTTATAACCCTCATAAATCTGAATTAATCTTAGACGAAAACATTAATCTTTTATCCAAAAATATCATCCTTGAAGCAATTGAAAACATTCATTTAAATTCAAATTTAATAACTAATAACTTAAAACTTAATGAAAATTTTGAATATTTAGGTGGGAATATAGTTTTTAATACTAAAGGTTATTTTGAAATTTTAATGACTAAAAATATTTCTATTGAAACTACCACTGGAGACTTAGAATTGAAAACTTCCGGTTTTAATCTTTATTCAGATGGTTTAAATCAAAAAACATTTATTAAAACTTCTGAATTAACCTTAAAAACTAAAGATTGGGATATTGAAACATCTTCTTTTAAGTTAGTCAGTAAAGATATAGAAATTTTAAATGAAAAAAAATTAGATTGTGTTTTAGGCGATGTTAAAATAGAAAATTTAAATTTTCATCTTTATCAAACAGGAAAAGAGGGCATAAAATTTATTAGTGATGGAGGTAAAATAGAAATAGAAGGAAAAGAAGAGATTTTAATAAAATCTTTATATGGGGAATTATTATTTGAAAAACAATGTTTATCTTTATCCCATGAAAATATTTTAATAGAAACTAAAAAGTATCAAATTGATAGTCAAGAATTTGTAGTAGAAAGTAATTTTAATTTGTTGGGGAATTTTTCCTTAAATGGTGGTTTTTCTTTAAGAGGTAATGTTGAAATAGAAAGTGAAGAAATTAAAATGAAAAGTTTAAGAACGTTACTAACAAGTGGAGAGTTTTTGTTAGATTCACAAAAGAATGAAATAAATGGACAATTAAAGGTTAATGGAGGAATGAAAGTTTTTGGAGAAATGGAATGTGAAGTGAAAAAGAATAAATTTATTTTAGAAGGTGAAACTCTAGAACGCGGAAGTTTTCAAGTTTTAGAAATGTCTAATCATCATTTATCCAGTATTTTATTAGAATCACAATTTGGAGGGATTGAATTAAAATCACCTGAATTTATTACTTTAAATAGTAATTTAAAACTGAAAAATAATGAACTTTTAGTGGAAGATAAATCATTAATTTTTAATGGAAAACTTAAAATAGATGTTTTAGAAGTTAATGAAATTATTTGTCAACAATTAGAAAAAAAGAAAAAAGAAGAAATAAAACCTCCAAATCCTTATTTTAAATTAGATGAAGGCAAAAATCCCATTAATATTAGACTTGATGCCCAAAGTTATTTAAAACAAGGCCTAAAAATATTCTTGGAAAATGAAAAAGATATTCAAGAAAAAGTAGGAATTTATGTGGAAGGAAAAGGTAAAAATATTATTTGTGATGGAACTATTGAAACCCAAAATTTAATTTTTGATTTTGATGGTAAAAAAGAATTAAAAAATGTTATTAATGAGTTGTTTGAGTTGGTCAAAAAACAAGCAAATAAAATAAAAGAATTGGAAAATAGGTTAAAAAATTGATTTTTTAATTTAAAGAGATAAATATTTATTAAGCATACTTGAAAAAGATGACTGCGAAAAATGACATTCAAGACACTTATGTTAAAATGGAACAAAGGGAGCATATTTACAAGCTCCCTGATACTTATATTGGTTCCGTAGAAAAAGCTGAATTTGAGATGTTTATTTATGAAGAAGGAAAAATGGTTAAAAAGACAGTTAATATTGTTCCAGGATTTTACAAGATTTTTGATGAAATTTTAGTGAATGCTTATGACCAACATGCCAGATTAAAGGATGAGAAGAAGAAAGTTAAATTGGTGAAGGAAATTCATGTGGATATTAATGACGACTATATTTCAGTGATGAATGATGGAGAGGGAATTGATGTAGAGATACATCCTGAACATCAAATTTATGTACCGGAACTTATTTTTGGAAATTTACTGACATCAGCGAATTATGAGAAAAAGAATAAGACTACTGGGGGGAAAAACGGAATAGGGAGCAAGTGTTGTAATATTTTCAGTAAGAAGTTTATAGTAGAAACTGTTGATGGTTCAAGAAAGAGACATTATACGCAAGTTTTTGAGAATAATATGATTATTAAGAATGAACCGGTAATTGAGGAAGATTACAAGGAGAAACCTTTTACGCGTATTACTTTTTATCCAGATTTTGAGAGATTTGGGATGGAAGGAATGGATGCGGATATTTTAGGTTTATTGAGGAAGCGAGTTTATGATATGTGTGCTTGTACGGACAAGTCGGTTTCGGTCTTTTTAAATGGAGAGAAATTAGATTTTAAAAATTTTGAGAATTATGTGAATTTGTTTATTGGAGATAAATCTGATGTTAAACGAGTTTATCATAATGATAATGAGAGATGGGAATATTGTGTTTGTTTATCTCCAGATGATAAGTTTGAGCAGGTTTCTTTCGTTAATGGTATTTATACTTTTAAGGGAGGGAAACATGTTGATGACTTAGCCACTAAAATTTCTACTAAATTAGCTAAATTTGTTGAAACTAAGGGTAAAAAGAAGATTTCATTGAAACCAAGTTTAATAAGAGATAATATGTGGCTTTTTGTCAGAAGTATTATTGAAGACCCTAGTTTTGACAGTCAAACTAAAGAATATTTAACGACTGTTCCTGCTAAATTTGGTTCTAAGTTTCAATTAGATGATAAATTTATTGAGAAAGTTGGAAAGATAGGAATAGTTGAGAAGGCTATTGCCTTGACGAACTATAAGGAGAGTTTTAATGCATTAAAGAATGATGGAAAGAAGACTTCAACTTTAAGGGGTATTCCGAAATTAGATGATGCTAATTGGGCGGGAACGCCAAAGAGTAATGAGTGTACCTTGATTTTAACTGAGGGAGATTCAGCTAAGGCTTTTGCGATTTCCGGATTATCGGTGATTGGAAGGGACAAGTATGGGGTTTTTCCACTAAAAGGAAAACTTTTGAATGTCCGAGATGTTGAAGATAAGAAGATTGGAGACAATGAGGAAATTACTAATTTGAAGAAGATTATGGGCCTGAAGCAGAGTGTTAATTATGAGAATACTAATGATTTAAGATATGGAAGTGTTTTAATTTTAACGGATGCGGATGTCGATGGTTCACATATCAAGGGTCTTCTTTTAAATTTCTTTCATTCTATGTGGCCTTCATTATTGAAGATTAATGGATTTGTGAAATCTATGCGAACTCCAATTGTGAAGGCTAAAAAGGGTTCAGATATTAAGGTTTTTTATACTTTGACTGATTATGAAGAGTGGAAGGAGACTGATACTAAAGGGTATGAAATTAAATACTATAAGGGATTAGGTACTTCTACATCCAAAGAGGCGAAGGAATATTTTACTGAATTAGATAAGAATGAAATTCGTTATTTATGGAGTGAGGATAATATTGTGGATGAGACTGTGACTTTAGCCTTTGCGAAGGAGAAGGCTGATTTAAGGAAGGATTGGTTGGGTAATTATGACCGCAAGAATATTCTTAAGGATGATGAAAATGATGTTAATATTGAAGACTTTATTAATAAAGATTTAATTCATTTTAGTAAATATGATTGTGAAAGGAGTGTTCCATCAATGGTAGATGGATTAAAACCATCGCAACGGAAAGTTATTTATGGGACATTTTTAAAGAATTCTCAGAAGGAACTGAAGGTTGCACAATTGGCTGCTTATGTGGCGGAACATAGTGCTTACCATCATGGTGAACAATCTTTAATTGGAACTATTATTGGATTGGCNCAAAATTTTGTGGGTTCAAACAATATTAATTTATTGGAACCTATTGGGATGTTTGGTTGTTTAAGTCCAGAAACAGAAATATTAATGTGGAATGGAAAAGTAAAGCAAGCACAAGAGATTGAAGTTGGAGATGAATTAATTGGAGATGATGGATATAAGCGTTATGTTCTAGAAACAACATCAGGTATTGATGATATGTATTCAATCGTTAATGTTGATGGATTAGAAATGAAAGTTAATAGTGAACATATTTTAACACTTTTTTATTTAAAAAATTTTGAAATTACTTGGAAAGAAAGTTCTTCAATGTGGTATTTTTATTATTTTGATGGAAAAAAATGTTTACTTGTTTCAATTGTAGTAAATAAAAATATTTCTGATGATGATCATTTTAATAGATCTAAAATTTCAAAAGAAGAAGGTTACAAGATGATAGTGAACGAAAAAATAAAATATGAAAAAATTTATGGTTCAAGTAAAATAGTTGATATAAAAATTAAAGATTATTTAAAATTATCAAAATTTAATAAAAGAAGTTTTTATCAGATTAATAATTTAAATTCTATTAATTGGGAACGTAAAGAAACTTTACTTGATCCTTATATTTTAGGATGTTGGTTAGGCGATGGTGATTCAAATGGTAGAGGTTTTACATCGATTGATAAGGAGATAATTAGAGAATTTGTAAGATACTGTAAAAAAATTAATTGTGAAGTTACACATCATAAAGCAAAAAATCATGATTGTTTTCATTATACAATTCGTAGAAAAAATGGTGGTAAATTACCTGCACTAGGTAGTGAAAATCATTGTTACGATAACTGTATTGGATGTACAAGTTCAACTACACCAGTTAATCCAGAAATTTGTAATTCAAAATATGATAATGATGATGATTTTATTTCAAATGATATTATTGAAAGAAGTATTAAAAATAATTTAAATTCTTTTATAGAGTTATTAAAGTCAGATAATTTATATAAAAATAAACATATTCCAGATAATTATTTATTTAATGATAAAGAAACTAGATTAAAATTATTGGCAGGTTTTATTGATACTGATGGAACAGTAAAAAATAATTTTACTCCAATTGCTTCATTTGAAATTTCACAATCAAAACGTGTTCATTCAAATCTAATTTATTCATTAAAATTTATTGCAAATAGTTTAGGATATTCAACTTCTATTTATGAATCAATGTTTGAAGGAATTACCAAGAAAAATGAATCAAAGAAAATGTTAACTTTACGTATTTTTGGAGAAAATTTAGATGAAGTACCTACTTTACTTGAAAGAAAACAATTAAGATATTCTGGTAATCGTAAAAAAATTACTAAACATTTTACAAAATTTACAATTAAACATATTGGTAAAGATAAATTTAATGGTTTTCAGTTAGATGGTAATGAAAGATTTTTGTTAGCTAATTTTACAGTTACTCATAACAGTAGACTTCTTGGAGGTAAAGATCATTCATCTGCAAGGTATATTTTTACGAAGATGAGTGATTTTATGAAAATTATTTTTAATAAGGATGATAATGTTTTATTGAATTATTTAGATGATGATGGTGATACTATTGAACCGGAATATTATGTTCCGATTATCCCGATGGTTTTAGTAAATGGAACAGAGGGAATTGGAACAGGATTTAGTTCTTCTATTCCATCCTTTAATCCCTTAGATATTATTGCGAATTTAAGGCGTAAGATGAAGGGGGAGATCATGGTGGAGATGAAACCTTGGTTCCGAGGCTTTAAGGGCAAGGTAGAGAAGGTTGATGGGAAGTATCAAAACAAGGGTATTTTTCATTTGAAGGATAATGGAACTATTGAGATTAGTGAATTACCAGTTGGTCGTTGGACTGATAAGTATAAGGAATTTTTGGAGACCTTAATGGGGAAGAAGGGGAGTGTTTTAACTTCTTATGAGAACCATTATACAGAGTCAACAGTGAAATTTGTTTTACATTTTGATAAGAAAGAGATGAATAAACTTTTGACTACAGGAAAATTTGAGAGGTTTATGAAATTGATAGATACTGGGAGAACTGGAATGACGAATATGCATTTATTTAATAAGGAAGGTCAAATTAAGAAGTATAATACTCCTGTAGATTTGATGGAAGAATTTTATGAGATTAGGAGAGAGATGTATGTTAAGAGGAAAGATTATTTAGAGAATAAGCTTCAGAGAGATTTGGATGTGATTTCAGCTCGGGTTCGTTTTATTAAGGCGATTTTAGATGATGAGATTATTTTGAAGGGTAAGGATGAAGAGCAGTTAGAGCAAGAATTAGAGACTTTAGAGTATCCTAAATTTACTAAGGGATTGTTAGAGTATAATCCTAAGGAAGAAAATCCTAATCCTTCATATGATTATTTGGTTTCTATGCCTATTAGGTCGATGACTAAGAAGAGGATAGAGGATTTGGAGAAGCAGTTAGATGATAAGAATATGCTTTATGAAACTTTGAAGAAGAAGAGTATTAATGATTTATGGGAAGAGGATTTAACAAATTTGGAAACTCTTTATGAGAAGGAGTTGGAAAGATTTGAGAAGGAATTGAATTCAGCAGAGAAAGTTTCAGGAAAGAAAAAGAGTTTAAGGAAAAAAAAATAAGTAATATATAATGGATCCAAAGGATTTACTTTATACAAATACTTTTATTGCTTCTAATGTTTTATCAAAGAAGGAACTTCAAGAGAATAGTAATAAATTTTTACCGTTTCGTCAAATCAAAAACAATAGTGTCAATGATGTTCAAGAGCAGTTAAATCAGGTAGGTTTGACAGAAAATGATATTACTCAGAAGAAGTTAAAAGCGGAAGGATGGAATAGAGGTTCATTGAATAATGCCTTACCAATATTAAGTAATACAACCAGAGATATTGTAGAGGATAAATATTATCGTTATCGTAAGTCAATTATAAATATAGATAGTAGATTTAGGGATTTTAGGTTGTTTCCGAGACCTAATAATTTTAATGTTTTTTTGGGGAGAAATTATACTAATGTGACTTCTATTAAAGTTTTAGATTATAATATTCCAAATTATATTTATCCTATTAATGAGAGGAATAATATTTTATTGTGGTTTACGGTTCCAGATTTTTTGATACCTGAACCATCGACCAAACCTTTATCAATTAATTTAGTAAAAATAAATAATATGGAAAATTTGAATTATGTAGTTTTTTATTCAGAGTGGGCTAAAAATTTACCAGAATGTGTTATAGATGGGACCTTAGATTATGTAGATTGTACAGACCCAAATGCAGTTCCAGCAACTTGTGAGGATAAGGTTAATATTTTAAGGAATGAGTTATATAAAAATATTTTTAAGATAACTATACCACCGGGTAATTATACAGTTAGTCAATTAGAAAAGCAGATAGAGACGATATGGAATAAACAATGTTTTTATAATAGTTTATTTTATGATGGGAATAAGTATAATCCTGGAGTTAGTTCTGAACCGGATATTTTAGGGATGCCTCAAAATGTAAAGGTTAGTATTGATCCACAAACTGGAGTTATTAAGTTTTTATTAAGGATGGAAGAATATAAGATAGATTATTTGAGGTCTTATAAGGGAAAAAACTATTTAGAAGTAGGATTAAAATTTCCTCCTGGTTGTGATACGAGTTGTTGTTCATTTTATAATAATACAAAATTTGCGATTGTTCCAACTGGATTTCCAGGGATAGGTGGTTTAGATGCTGATAATATTAATTATAAAGAATTTGTTAATAAATTAACTTATCAAATAAATTTATTTTTTAATAAATATGCACTTAATTATATTGAACCTAAAATAGAGAGTGGTTCTATAGTTCCAAATGTATTTTTGTTATATTTTTTTGTAGATCAAAATGTAAATAAAGAACAGGTTAATCAACCGACTGAATTAAAAGAAATATTTTTTTCGAGTGATGAGTTAATTACAGAAGGTTTAGAAGATGCTAAAATAGGTAGAGAACAACCATTTTATTTTATTTATGGGGAGAATGCACCGATATTAAATTATATTAATAATACTATTGGAAATAATCCTTTTTTTTTAATAGGTGATACTTGTAGTAGTTGTGATAATATTATTATTAAAAACTTTTTAGAGTATTGTAAAATATTTCAGACAGGATTTATCGAAAAAATAAATGAAAGTATGTGTAATAAAGATGGTAGTTCAAGATTATTAACCAGTTATTTAGGATTAAAGGAAGAAGATGAATTATATACTGTGATTGGTCCTAATTATGGAACCAGGGGTATCCAAACCAATAAAGATTATTACATTAATGACCCAGTGAAAGTAATCAATACATTAACATTATTTGTAGAAGATGCAAAAAAATATATTATTTGTGAAGATTCAAATGATGTGGAGGTTAGAGTTGATTTTTTAGTGGAAGAGAGACCTAGTATAGCATTACCCATATGTAAGGATACCAATGGGGAGTTTGTTTTTGTGTTTCAAGATTATATTTTTTTGAAATTGTTAGGGGATAATTTAGAGGTAGGGACTAATTTTGAACAGATATTACCGACATCACAATATGGTTATGATTCGGGTAGTGTTTATTTAGATAGTTTTGATATGACGAGAGGTTTTGATAATTTGAATATTGTTTTTAATCCAAAAGGTGTGACAGCAGGTTGTATTCCCCCAGAAATTCAAAATAGTAATAATATTAAAAATAATAATTTTTCAAATAAAAATTTATCAAATATTTTTGCAAAAATTAAAATAAGTTCAATACCAGGTCATTGTGAACCTAATAAATATTTATTATCAGATATTATCTTTTTTCAAAAACCAATTTTAAACATAGATAGTTTTAGAGTGGTTTATATAGATTATGAGGGAAAAATAATAGATATGAATTGGGATACAAGTTTTACTTTAGAAATAGTAGAGAGAATTAATTTGTTAAAGGAAACTAATATTGATTCAAGGTCTGGGACTGTAAATGTAAAATCACAGTAAAAAAAATACTAGTTAAATTATGAGGAATATAGAATTACAAGCACCTTATACTAATACAAATGATTTAGGGAAAGATTATTATAATCAGTTTCAAAATGGTAGAGTGGTAGATGTAGGGAATAAAGCTTATAAAAGTTTACCTTTATTTCCAGGAAACAATAATAAAAATGATAAATTTAAGACTGAGGCAGTGAGACATATTCAGGAGGAGTCACCTTTAAGTATGTTATTTTTTAGTGAATATAACATGGAAAGAATTCAAAATATTATAAGATATCAGGTTTGGTTACAAAGTGGAAAGAAACATGTGATAGATAATCAAAGTACGATTGAGTTAGAGATTATTATGAGGGGGACTTATTTACAGTATTCATTAAATCAAAATTGTAATTATCAGAAGCAGGTTGATTATTTAAATAAATTAGTGACTGATTATTGTGTTCCAAATATTTTATCAGAGGTAGAACAATATTTAGGATATTTAGATAATATACAAAAATTACCTAATCCTTTACCATTACCACAAAATTTATCAAGTGCAGGAACCAAGACATTAAGGAGTGTCACCACTACTTTTTAATTTTTTTTCTTTTAATAATATAATGGATAGTAGTCAACTTATATTATTGTTAATAGTAATTTTTTTCATCATTCTTTTTATTTTACTAATAATTTATATAGTAGAAGTAGGTAAAAATAATTTAGAACAAGGTTCAATGGATTATTTACCACCCCCAGATTATATGGCAAATATTGGTAGTAGATGTCCTGATTATTGGAAGTTTATGGGACAGGACCCGAATGGGAGAAATATTTGTAAAAATACGATGAATATTCCAGTTTGGAATCCGGACAATAAGGATTGTTATGATGATAAGAAGATGAAAACTAAAAATTTTTATCAGGCTAATATTGCTTATGATAAGGATAAAAAAGAATATTTATTAGATAATAGGGCACAAAAACAGATGTGTAAATTTGTTTCACAATGTGGACCTTCACAAAATCTTGAGGCGTCATGGGTGGGGATAAATAGTAGTGGGATAAGTAAAGGATATGCGTCATGTGGTAATTTGTAAAATTTCAGTTTAAAATTTAAGATATTATTAAAATTAATGAATAAATTTGAAGATTTTTTTAATTTGGGAGATGATAATATTAAAAAAATACAAGAATGGTTTTCAGAATTTGAGAAGAANAGAAANATTAATGANATGAATAAAAAAATTATTTTAATAGAAGGACCCAATAATTCATTAAAAACTTCTTTAGGAATATTTATTTCTAAAAATTTTGGTTTTAAAAGTAATATTTTAAACAATTATGATTTGAAAAATAATAAAAGCATCAAAGAATATATTACAAAAATTAGTAATAATCGTAGTATCATGAATATGATTTATAGAAAAAATGAAGATATTATTTTAATTTTTGATGATTTTGATTTATTGGCCAATAATAATGATAAAAGTATTATTAAAGAATTTATTACTATTTTTAATGTTGATAAAAAGACAAATAAAGATGAAAATATATTATTACATCCTATTATTTGTATTATGCAGGAAAATAATGATAAGAAATTAAATGAATTAAGAAAATTTGCATTAGAAATAAAACTAAATGAATTAAAATATGAAGATTATTTATTATTTTTTAAAAAATGTTGTTTGGAAGAAGGATTAGATTTAACTGAGAAGCAACAAAAAGATATTTTAAATAAAATTGATTTAGATTTAAGAAAAATCAAGTTTTTTGTGCAAGATTTAATTTTAATGGGAGGAAATAATCCAAGTGAAGAAAACATTCAATTTATTTTAAATACTTTTACACTAAAAAATAGTGAAGTGAAATTGAATGAAAGTTTAAATAAAATATTTTCAAAAGAAGTTTCAGTTAAAGAAAGTATTGATTTATATTATCAAGATAAATTTTTATTTCCTTTTTTAATTCATGAAAATTATCCTTATAATTTAGGACGAACTCCTAAAGAAAAATCAATTGAATATTTATCAACCGTAAGTTCTAATTTATCTCAAAATGATGTCATTCAAAATATTATTTTTGAAAAACAACTTTGGGATTTAAATATTAATTCAGCAATTATTACTGTAAAAATGACTAATAATATTTATTTAAAAAATATTAATTCTTCAAAATTTAGTAAACAAGATTATGGAACTTTATTAAATAAGGTTTCATTATTTTATACTAATCGAAAAAAAGTTTATAATACTCTTTTACAAAAATATGGAACAAATATCAATGATATTTATTATTTTTCAGAATTTATCTGTGAAATTATTCGCCGAATAAATAAAAAATGTTTAAACGAACAAATTGAAACTTATTTATTACCTTATTTAAAACGTTATGATATGAATTCCACTGATATTGATTTATTAATTAGAATAAATAAATTTAATGATAATGATATCCGTAAATCTTACACCAATAAATTTAAAAATCAAATGAAAAAATATTTAGATTAAATCACTGTGTCTTCTCTTGGTTTTTCCATACATTTAGTACACTGATTATACTCATCAGTGCACATACAATTTTTATCATATTGATATCTAGTATCTAAACCTTTTCCAACTGTGCAAATACTTGGATTATATGCTGGTTTCCATCCTTCTTCTTGACAAATATTTATTTGTTTATCCATAAATTTTTGGTCAGGTGTTTTCGAACTAAAACCTTCATAAACTCTCCCTTCATTCTCTAAATTACAAAACCGCATATTAATTTTTCCATCTTGCTGTTGAGTTTTAGGATAAACTTTACTATCTAAAAAAGAACTTTGTCTTCCATTAGGACAAAGTTTCTTATAACCTTGTCTCCCAACATACCAATCTATATTTGATGAACAGATTGAACAAAAACCTTCTTTTTTATCAAATGCCCAATAAATAATCATTAAGATGATAATTAATAATATCACTAATAAAAGCGTTATCACCATATGTCGATCATGATAAATCATTTATTTATCATGATAAAATTTATTTAAATTCTTTGGGTTTTTGTGCGGCATAACAAGTTACTTGTTGAGGTTTTCTATCATCATCATATTTGATATTTTGACAATCAGGAGCCATTCTTAAAACATTAGGTCCTAAGGGACAATTGGAAGGAACATATTGCTGTTTAGTTAATCTTTCTTGAACAGCTGCTGCACTTTGTGGTTGCCAGTTGGGACCAGGAACGGGTGCTACTAAATGACAAGGATTTTTTGGGTCAGGTTCAGAACATAAAGGATTACATCCATCAGAACCTAATAAACATTTAGAACCTTTAGTTTGCATGCTGTCATCATTAAGGGGTTTGTAAGACATTCTTTTAGTAGGGAAACTGTCTCCTAAAGGTCTTTGAGTTTCATGAAACATTCTGTCATCAATAAATAATTTAGGATTAAATTCTTCTACTACACCATCTAAAACCTCTTCTTCTCCACTCTCATTCATTTTAGCCATTACTCTTTCAACAGGTTGGTCACTAATAGGTTTAATTCCATCTTCTTGAGGAACTGTTTCAAAATCAGCTACGTCAAAATTTTCTATTTGTCCTGAATAATTAGCGAAATCTTCAGCAGTCATTTTATTTATATTTTTCATATGAGGGTCCGCAATACAAAGCTGACATTTCCTTACTAAATGATCATATTCTTGATTGGAAAAACTGGCTCCTGCAATCAAATAAATAATGATTAAAACAAAAGCACAAACTACAAATGCTAAAACATAAAGTAAGGTCTCGGAAAATCACAATTGACATTAATTAAAACATTAATTGCGATGATAGTTATTAAAATTGCAATTGGCCATCTTAAGGAATATAAGGGTAATTTATTGAGTAAATAGTTCCTCATTGTATTTTTGCAACTTATATTATAATTTCCCATAATAATTAAAAGAAAATATTATTATTAAAACCATCCACTATAAAGTAAAATAACAATAATAACAAAAACAGCGAAGATGGGTGGGAAAATTTCAATATAAGACATAGAATTTATATCATTTTGAGCTTTATCATCAACATAATTTCTAAATCTTCTTCCAAATTTATTTAATCCTGGTATAATAAATCTTAAGATGATTAGCACGACATAAATAACTAAAAATGGTAAAATGATAAATTTAATGATGGGTGCTAAATCAGGACTAAAAATATTAATAGCATAAGCACTTAATAACCCACATAAAATTGCTATTACATATGAAGCAGTCATTCCGGCATTCATTATTATTTTATATAGATTATTTTAAGAAATATAATGACAATCTTTATTAATTGGTTTTATTCTTTCTTCTAAAGAATAATACTTTTCATCCATTTCTTGAATTTTGTTTATTAAAAAATCTAATTTCTTATTAATTTCATTCAATTTATCATTTAATAAATCATAATTTAAAGCTTCTTTTAGGTCTGTCATATCCTCTAATTTTCTCTTTTTCATCATAAAAATTGATTTTATAAATCCCTAAAACCTAATATCTTTAAATGATTTCTATCAAAAATTCTCTCTTGAAAATTCAAGACCAAAAACACCACAAAAACGTTTGGTGCTCTCTTAACTTTAAAGTTAAAAATGGAAATTACCTTTTAGATACCTCTGACGATGAAATCTTAATCTTAAATTCTAAATTTAACCAATTTGACTGGGAAATCACTAATGATGATTTCGGTATCGACAGCGGTAATCTCCTCATTAATCATCAACCCTTTACCATCATTAATAGCGACAAAAACTTAAATATTATCGCAAGTGTTTATATTGCAATAAATCAAAAAGAAATTATTGGTATTAAAATTAGTTACTAAAAACAATTGAACCTATGCCTCCCATTATCCTGAAAATATTATTATTTAAAGCATACATATTGACATTATATTGAATTTCTGTATTAACTAATTGTCTTAATAAAACTTCAAATTGAGCTCTATTTATTCTACTAAAATTACAAGTCCCTGCTGGTTGAAACCCTTCCGGATTGATACCAAAATTATAAAGATATATTCCCTCATTTGGAGAATTAGTATGATATTTATAAGGTTGTAAAGCATTAAAAAATATACTATCTCTCGTATCAAATCTATCATGTCCATTCAAAATTAACTTCCCTCTTAACAAAATATTCAAATGATTTAAATCAAATGCATTTGGATCCCCACTGATTTGATTAGCTAAAGTCGGTAAACACGGACTTATCCCATTTGAAGCAAAATCCCTTTGTTCCCTAAAATTATAAGCATTAGTTATAAATTCTATACTATCCAAAGGTGAATAATATAAACAATTAGTATAATTATTCCACTGATTTACCACATAAACATCTGTCCTTTGCGTTACATAATAAAGTTCTTTCACCGGATTATTAATTTTCATTTCCAAAAAATTAATACCAGTTATTCCAGTAAATTCTTGTAATTGAGTTTGAGTTATTAAATATTCATGTGAAACTGCCGCAAACCTCCTTCTTTCATCTTCATCTAAATAAATATAATTTACTAATAAATATGAATTTTGACTCCAATTTTCAGGTGCATCCGTTCCATTAGTAAAATACCAAAAATAATTTAATGGTGAATATCCTTGTGCTTCTAATGTATCTACTACTTCTGCAGCTGTTTTATTCACTAATTTTGGATTATCTGCATCTTGAATAGCCTGGAATAATTGTTTATCAAAAGAGGGGATACCAGTGGTGGGGGTATTTCCGGTTTTACCAAATTCATAAAAATTTTCCGGTGATAAACCATACCACATAGTAAAAAGTTCATTGAGGGGTCTAAATTCAATATTAACATAAATTTCTGTGTATTGTAAAGCTATTAATGGAATGGCTAAACCAGGATTATTACAATACCAAAAAAATAATGGAATATAAAGTCTTCTCCCATAAATACTAGGTTGCGAACCTGAACTATAAGTCCCATTATATTTAGGGGGAAATCTCATTTCGGGTGTATTTCCTATCATGGTATTATAAGCTCTTCTTTTACTTCTATCAATAGTTAATTGTGCCCAAACATTTAACCATTGACTATAATGTTTATCAATTAATAATCCATTAACTGTGATATCAACATTAGCAATGAAATTTTCACCCAAATTTTCAACCCACTGAAATTTTTCATCTTCTGTTGAATAAACATCCGGTAAATCTAAAACCACATAACAATCATGTATTAAATCAGCATCACGATTTATTTTAACACTAACAGAATTTCTTTGAGTGGGTGTAAAACTGGGTAATACTTTATAATATTGTGGTATATATTCAGTCGCAAAATTAGTATGTCTTCTATAAATAGTTTTAAAAAAAGTAATCTGAGGGTCTCCTGTTAAATAAAGATCTTGAGCCCCATAGGCTACTAATTGCATTAAACCTCCAGTCATTAATATATTCTATTATTTTATCTCTAAATTAATTTTATAATTTAAATTATGAACTCAATTTTATCTTTGGTTAATTTAATTATTTTTATCACCGCCATCATCCTTATGACTAAATCTAAACAATTATTCACCATCATCTCCGGTATCTTAGTCTTCGTTTTCTCCTTAAGTTTTCAAGTTCTTATTATTATGCCCAGTTCAACCCTTCAAAATATCTCCCTTCTCATCTTCATCTCACTTCTTATCTTCTTTATCATTTTCATCACCTTCTTCTCCATCCAATACATGAAACAAGAAAACTTCTCTCAAGGTATCTGTCGTACTAGCAACAATGAATTCGGCTATTTAGACAGCAACGGTAAATGCATCTCAAAAGGTTGTCCCAAATGCACTCAACCGCCTAGTTGCCCAACTCCCTCTCAACCAACTACTCCACCAAAACCTACCACTCCCCCTGTTGAAGATTTTGAAACTAGAATTTGTATTTATTCTGACGGTAAATGTC
>JGI10211J14876_10000115_pt1 | contig 29717 bp, 15 predicted proteins | sample Etolagsediment_FD_14876 | JGI IMG/M metagenome (IMG submission 14876)
CCCCGCCTGTCGCCTCCGATGGAGTACGGCGGGGCTGTTTCCGTCTCGGTCCTTTGCCCGCCGTTTAGTTCGAATCGCACGCTGCCCACGTTTCCCCGGACGTCCGCCCGAATGTTCAGTTCCGCCCCTTCTGTTTTAAAATCGATCGTGTCGCCGTCCCGAAGCGGGCGGATTTCTTGATTCGTGCTCGCATCTATCAAAGTGAAGCCGACGACTTCCTGGGCGCACAAGGGCGCAGTCAACACGATAACCACAGTAAGAAATGCAAAAATTCGCGGATACATGACTTGGCCTCCTATTCTGGGATTTCCTATTTACACTCATGCAAAACATAATTTCTCCATTCAGGTTCAATGCTTTTACAAAAATCTACATGAACCATCAAGGTTTTCCTCTTCAGCAGCAGTTCTGCTCCAAATTTGCACAACAACAGAGATTCTTATGTCCCGGACTTCTTCCGGTTCCTGCTTTAGTGCAGACCTTATCAGGCATTGGTGCACCTAATATATTACTTGACTCAACTACAACCTCACTACAACCCAAAGCCCAAATATCTAATAAAATCGCAAAAAATGCAAATCCATAAGGTTGGCAATATCAAAGACTTAAAAAATTTACAGAAGATGATGAACGTTTTGAACATGCGTTTACCGCTGTAAAGACAACAGTATTATATATCCGAAGGCTAAAAATATATCTACTTTATAACTCTTTATGCTACAAGCTCTTATGGGTTGTGCAATTTGACTGCCGTGTGGGATGTCTCCATATTGACACTGATCTGCTTTCGATCCCACCACTTTGGCCTGCCCCCTTTTTATGTACCAGTTGTTATGAGAGTATTTCGCACTTATTCTCCCTGTTTTGAGGAAGACGGAGCGTAGCGGAGCCTTGCTCAAGAGACTTGGCCGCAAACGCCGCCGGGGCCATGTAACCCAGGCTGCTGTGCGGACGATAATGATTATAATCCATCCGCCAGCGGTCCGCAACATATCTCAGTTCGTCAATATGTAAAAACAATTCTCTGTTCAATAACTCATCTCTCAGCTTACTGTTAAACGACTCAACGTAACCATTTTCCCATGGACTGCCGGGAGCTACAAACAACGTCTTGACATCAGCAGCCTTAAGCCATTTCTTAACAGCATTCGACGCAAATTCAGGGCCGTTGTCACTTTGAATAAATTCAAGTTAAGCCTCGATATCGAAATCATCATCTTTATTAGCATTCTGAAGCAGCAACTGGTCTATAAGCTCCGATGCTTCTGACAGATCAAAGCCTGTTACTTCAATATCAAATTCCGGTATGCGAATAAGTTCGTCCAGAAAAGTAGCTAATCTATCTTCGTCCCAAATGCCGGAAATCTTGTTGAGAGCGATATTAAGAGCCTCTCTTTTTCTAAAGGTAAATCAACTACACTGCAGGTAACATCCGTATCACCACGGGCTACAAGGATTTTGAGTCTTTGGTGGTCGCCGACCAGATTTCCGGTTCGCCGATTCCAAATCAAAGGCGCTACACAATCAAACTCGTCAATCGACTTCAGCAGCATTTGATACTCTGGGTCATCCGGCTTTAGGTTTTTGCGGGGATTGTAGGTTGAAGGTTTTATCTTGCTTACTGGGATTTTTCCAATATTCAGCATTGTGTTTTTCCTTTAACGAATGGTTTTAGTTTTTGCCGGAGTTGTGACACTTTCATTTTTGTACTTCTTTCTTGAATTTCGTTAACAAGAAAAGGCCGTGATTCTCTTTCAAATCACGACCTTATCTAACTCGGCCTATTCTATAGCCGCCTAAGCATAAGGTCACTTAAGTTATTGGCATTTTAACAAAAAAGCGATTGGCAAAAAGCAAAAGAAAAATGGGCAATTCATCAAATTCCATGGGGGAAATTGATAGTCCTTGATAACAAAGGATTAACGATATGTCGTTCCGAAAACCTTTAGAGACCAAGCGAAGGTTATGCTCGGTGATGTACTCCTTTATAGTGTTTTTTTTGGTCTGGTATGGACTATTCCTGTCGGCCAGTTGAGCGCCGGACGTAGCCCACAGCACGGTTGTTTTGATGGGTTTTGCCGTGTCTTCCAGTCATGTAATTGGACTTCATAGAAGGATTATCTTTAGCATTCATAGCTTGCTATTAGGGCCCTAATAGCAAACTGATGTTGGCATGTATATCGGGATATTTGCTGGTTTTTTAGGGCTGGTAGGAATGTTGGATATGGCGGCTTATGGCCCTGTTTAGAGGGTGTTACGTTACATCGAGGCGAATCTGTATAACTCTTTGGCGAATAAGGACTTACGAAAATTCAACTTTTCCAAAATGTAACATAAAGTGCTACATAAAAGTATCTCCAGGTGTGCATATGATGCCCCCGCTAATTTTGAATAAGTATAGCAGGAACAGGCACTTGCGTCGGTTCCTGCTATACTTTTTTGCGAGGCTGACTCGAGCAGGAATGTAGCCAAATTGCAGCCGTCAGGGCCGCAGTTATCAAGAACCTGACGTCTTATCGGCCTATGTATGGAACAAATCGCCATGTTCGAATCCTTGAATATGCAAAGTGCCATTGGCTGCTGTAATTGAGTTATCTATTTAATTTTGTGCCTCATCAGCCAAATCTCAGCAACTTGCGAGCCTCGTTGTCCTTCGCCGCAGGTCCATATCAATTCCAACCGGCCGTCATCAGTGGCTTCTTTGGGAATCGGAAACTCCCGGATAGGAGGCTCCATTGTTTCGATTAAATCATGAATCGCATATACATCGTCCGCGGCGAGACGTACCATTTTGCCCCTTCTGCCGGTATAAGCAACCCGTATTTTGTATTTTGCCGTTGGGTCGAGGTTGTCATAGAACAGACGCAGCGGAGTTTCGTAGATGACGCAAGCCTGGTTCTTCCAAGCCAACGGGAATTCCTTGTCACTTGAGCGGTCAACCTTATAGTAAAATGCTATCCTCGGTGACATCAGCGTTCCCGGGTCATCTTCCCAGGCAACGGTGTTCCGGATGCGTTTGAAGCTTGGCAGCGTGCCCATATCGTCATAGAAACCGCCGGGGCCCGGATTGTTGCGGTTCACAACTTTTTCTATCTCGTCCAGTCGGGCCTGCTCATCCTTGACCTCCATTATTTTTTTGAACTGGGTGCTGAGCCAGGCCCTGTTGTTCAATGGCTCGTCGATGCCGTCCATAAACGCCCCGCGTGTACGATGCTGTGCACCGTGTTTTCCGACGTACGTCTGTGAGCCGATATTTTTGAACAGCTCGTCGGCCAGATACTCGCATTTCTTCTTATAATCCGGGGCCACAGGCTCATCAGTTGATTTTGCCAGTATTTTTTCAGCTTTTTTGACTGCGATAAGAGACCCGTATTCGCCGGCGTTTCTCAGGATGTCCATAGCTTTCATTTCAAGTTCGGTCTCGTTGGAGAGCCGCCTTCGAATATAAGCATCGTAATATGCACGCAGCAGACCCATCTGGAAACGGTAGTTGTTTCTGACCGATTCGGGGACGTCTTTTTCGAGCTGGCGCCACTGCAGTACGGTGACATCGACCTGATTGTTAGCTACCAGCGGACCTTCCCAGTTTCTTTCCTGTGCCATGAAGCCCTGAGCGAGGCCATCTGCGAAGTCGGGGCTTATAAAGAGTCGGCAATAGTCGCGCAGTGTTTCAATCGGCTCGGCCTGCGGGTCCCAGTCCTGGTCGCCCCAGATGAATTTGTTGATGTCGTCGTTGATTCCTTCCGAGTAGGTCAGTGAGCCGCAGGCGAATTGGTCAAACCTGTTGTGTATTTTCTTCATCGCAATCGGACGAGGATTGAAGCATTCCCTGTGCAGCGTAATTGCAAGCGCCAGGTCCCAGTTTCTTACCGGATACTGACAGGCCACGTTGTGCGTGATGTCGGGGTATCGCCGAATCTTGATGTCCTTACGAACGATGCTTCTCATCTTCTCGATAGGAGTTTTTATCCACGGAGCGAAAACAATGCCGCCGAGCCAATCGGGCTTTTCGTTGACATACTTGTAGAAGGTTGACAGCCATTCCCGTGTAGGGTCCATCGCCTGCGGGGACACCCATATCTTCGCGTTCGGATGATACTTATGCAGCAGTGGAGCTACTCTGTCCATCCACGGGAAAAACTGGTTCGGATGCAAATGTCCCGGGTCTCCGCCGGGCACCAGTATATGGTCGATGCGTTTGAGCTTTTTGAATATAACTTCACGCTCGGCCAACTCCCTGACTATATTCTTTTCATCAACGAAATCTTCCGTATCACCCATATTCGGGTACCATATCCATACATCCATACCGTAGGAATCGATAATCTCTGAAAGACGTGCCATCATCTCCAACGGCTTTATTTTCATATGTTTGTTGGTTAAATCCTTTTTGTTAGGATATTTGTCATCGGTGCGTGGTGGGAGTATCTCGATGGCGTTGGTGCCGAACAGTGCAAGTTCGCGGATGTACTGGTCATACTGCCGGGGCGACCACGCATCGTACGCGTTGGTCTTCGGACGATAACCCATCTGGTGGCCACGCAACGGATATTTCGGAGCGGTCACTATCTTCAGGCCATCGGGAACCAGAATAGAGCCTTTCGTAAGATGCATCTTTCGCAACAACCGCCCGATGCCGTAGAGCACACCGCGGCCGTCTCTGCCCAGAATGATAACTGCCTTTCGAGGTTTGTTTTTGGCAAGCAGGTAAAATCCCTCTTTACCCGGGATTCTTATATTTTTTGTGTCGGATAAAAAAGGGCCGACGAATTGCCTTGTTTGCGATTGCAGGCCCACAGCGATAACGGGTTGGTCGGCGCTGGGCCAACGATTGGTTTTCGGTAATTGAATTCCCGTTCTTTTCTGAATTTCTTCCTGCAAAACGACCACCGCCTTTTGCTCGACCTTCCTAAGTTTCGGCGGAGTGACGATTACGCAATTGGAAAAGTCTAACATTTTCTGTGCTGCGGTGCTTTGTGACTGGAGGGCAAAAAGAAAACAGGCAATTACCACAGACACTCTATGAGTTCCTTTGCGGTGTGTGTATTGAGCCATCGTAAATCTCCTTTCTGCCACCTGAGGTGACTATGTTACTCTTCTGCCCTGGCGAATGTTATTAGTTCGAAAGGCCTTTGGTTCGCAAAGTAAATAGCCATTGTATCAATATTTTTCGGCTGATAACCAGGAACCACAACAACATGATAGCTCCCCTCGCCGTACAGGCTTTCCATCTTCTCTTTGTCGGATGCGTATGGCGATTTGTCCTTATCAACGTAAGTATGTTTTTCGTTGTTAAGCGTAACAGAGAAAGCTACCGTATCTTGAGCAGTTCGCTCAAGTGTTATTATCATAGGAGAAAACTCGCCTACCGGAACGCCGTGGCCGTTGAAGTATTTCGCAAAGCCCCAGCATCCTCCCCAGTCAACAGGGGAATGGCAGTTGTCTCCATTGGGGTTTACTCTTATGGCCCATTTATCCGCCCTCTGACCGGTTGGAACGTGAGGCGACAATCTGGCCTGGTAACCCTTATATCCGCAGAATATCTTGTCGTTTCGCGCGTACTGTTTGTCCATCGACAAGGGATTTCCGCTTGAATCCAGAAGAGCGACCCTCAAGTCACCCGAGCCGTACCTTTCACATATATTTTCCACATAGGAACCCTTGTCCTGTCCTTCTCCTTTGTAAAGCCACGCATATTCGGCCACATCGCTCACTTCGCTGACCCGTTTTTGCGGCAGTTGTGTCAGCAGCAGGTCACCATAAGTGCAAACCCACTCCAGTTGGCCCGACTCGTTGACCGAAAGTACATTTCTGCCTTTGATTTTTGTGTGCTTATCATAGGTGCACATCCATATGCCGCCGTCAAACTCAATGCCCGGTTCGTTGTCGGTAATTTCAAATGCAGTGATGTTTTTCTCGCCGATAACACAATTTTTGGGATTTACAAGCTGAATCAGAACAGTCTCATCTATTGAGTTCTCACCGTCGGCATCGTCCAGCACGATGACTTTGAAATCTTTTGATATTTCGCCGGGCTTGAAAGTTATTCGACCATTTTTGAGTTTATAGTCTTTGCCGTTATCCGCTGTGCCGCCGACAAGCTTGTATTGTATAGTAACCGGCTCAGTGCATGTATGTGAAAGTTCCAGCTTCACTTGGCCCGAACCGGCGTTCTCCGCCACGTTGTACCTCTGGTCGGCAAACTGAACTATCGGATACTTACCTTTTATCGTGTAGACGAAACTGTTATGAGCACCGAGGGTGACATTTCCGCCGAAAGGATTGAGCAAGGCCAGTTCAATTGTCTTGTCGGCTTCGAACTTTTTGTTAGGGATAAAATCCAGCTCTATGTTTTTACTCCTCTGCCCTTCTGCGAAAGTTAAGGTTTGGTTTTTGAATAAATAATCAGTTCCCTGAACGGCTGTGCCGCCGGCAACCGCACAATCGACGGTATAATCCCAGGCGGGCTGGGCGTTTTTGAGGCTTACTTTAATATCAATAACGGGATTTGAAGCTTTCTCAGAGTAGCTCCAGCCCGCAAATTCGATTTTGGGCTGAGCGGCTGTTATTAGAAGATTATCGAAGACGGCTTGTCCGCCTATCGCCGAGAGATGAAAACCGAGCGGGGATTTTTGCCATGTAAATTGCTGGTCCCTAACAACCGGCTCTTTGGCGAAATACACACTTATAAAAGCGTCGCTGCGCTTTTTGAAATCTTTCGTATCAATCTCGATGCGGATGGTCTGCCCTGTCTCGTAATCGGCGGCAATGTCAAAACTTTGGCCGTTTATATAAAGCTTGTCGGTCTCGGTTCTATTATCCGCCTGCACAACAACAGCTAAACCCTGCTTTAGATAATCTGCCGAAGCGATACAGATACCGGCGGCGGAGCCTCTGATTTCAAGGATATCCACCTCTATCACAAAACCTCCTGCCGCTTTGATCTCTTGTAACCTTTGGGCTCTTGAGAAAGCCACATCAAGTTTGGGTGAACGGTTACCTGGGACAACAAATCGTCCCCTTCGCGCATAATCGTCCCACCAACGCGCCGGCGCCCAGCTTCCGGTCTGGTCGCCGCTGAAATCATCAAACAAATCCGCCGAGGCGGACGTCCCCATAGCAAATAACAGAGCCGCACAAACAAAAACTGGCAACATTCTCAACATCTTACTTTTCCTTATTTCGAACTGCGATACTTGATATGCAGCAATTATCAACTTCGATGCATCAAGCGCGCTCTATTGTCTCTCTATTGCTATAAGCTGCACACGGCACTGTTATCCTATCCGGTTACTTGCTTTCCTTACTCGTATCATAGAAGCGGACGACCTGCTGTTTTACGGTTCCATCCGGTGAGACATCACAGATAACGTAGTGATATACATTGCCCATAGGGCCATACCGGTTGTGCAGGGGCGCACCGGCGCCGCCGCTCAAGGTATAATTGACGCCGCCATGCTTTGCAGTTGAATAGGCGTGGATATGCCCCAGATAGACCTCGGTGACTTTGTGTTTGGTCATCAGTTCGGTAAAGACCTTTGACTCGTCATCGTCCCATGCGTGATAGGCCCACTTTTTGATGGTTGTGGGCGGCTTGTGCATAGCCACGTACTTTCGATACACTTTCGGCGTTTCTGCCAAAGTCTTGTCGAGCCATTTGAGGGTCTTTTCAGGGGAGCTTGCATCAGAGGCATTATCGAAAAAAACATATCTGGCTTTGCCATAATCGAAATAATAGTTCAGGGACTTCTTCCCGCCAAACAGATACCGGAACTCGCGTGCCATGTCATCGTCACCGGTTTCGTGATTGCCGATAGCGACAAAAAACGGAATCTCTGTTTTCAGCAGCGGCGGTATATAGTATTCGCGAAGCTCTCTGGCATAGCCCTTCGGTACTATGTCACCGGAATTGATAACAAAGGCCGGTTTCGGGTCAAGGCCGTCGATATGCTTTATCATATTCGACCAGAGGTCCCAGTTGGAGCGGTTGTCTCCCATAACTACATAGCGATAACTGCCATCGGTACTTTTGGGAGCTTTGCCCAGCTTTTTTATCTGATTTTGAAAATTGAACCGCTCCCGATACGGGCCGAGCAGTTCCTTAAGCTCAGCCTTAAATGCTTTCTTGTCCTTTTTCTTGCCCGGCGGGTCAATCTCATCAAGTCCGCCGTCGTCGATTTGCCTGCCCGCCTGAATCTGACCGTCGGGACGCGCATAAAAGGCCATTTCACCGATGATTATCGCGTACCGAGGCCCCGCTATCGTCTCGGCCGTCCAGGCCTTGGCGGGCTTGATGTTCGGGTACGCCTCGGCAAGCGTCGCCAGCGCCATTTTGGGAACCGCGGTGACTGCGACACTCTTCTTTGTGCCTCGCAATACAAGCTCATCCGCCTCTTCATCAATGTTCGTCGCGTTGTTTTCGTACTGGAGTTCAGTCAACTCGCCCTGTGGCGTAATATTGAACTGGTACTCCTCATCCCCGCGCTCACATCGGATTTCGTACTCATCGTCATCTAACTCCCATTCCGTTACTTTTATATGAGGCACAAATATCCTGGCATATCGCAGTACCGCTTCTGACGGAGGTTTAGCTTTGAGCTTTTTCTGCGGCGGCTGATAAAACTCATTCCCAGCCGGGCCCACTTCCACTCGCCACTTGCCGATCTGTTTGGGTATCTTTACCGCAGAGCAGCTAAATTCAACGCTGACGCCCATTGCTTTAAAGACTTTGTCCCATCCTATACCGGCGGTGCTTATGTCATTATCGATAGCCACGAACAATCCTAATGGATAATTCTTCATTGGCTTCTGTATCGATGCGATCCCGTCGGTCGTGTCGATCCCTTCCAGTCGGAGGGTGCCAAGGTGTTTCCAACTCTGCCTATCGAAAAATTCGAAATCGGTAACGTCTTTCCGCTGATCGGAGAGTATGATGAAACCGCGTCCCCTATCTTTATTGTCCTTGCCTTTGAAAGTGTAGATCCAGACTCCTTCAGCATCTCTCTGTACGATACCGTTTCCTCCAAAGCGGTTAGTTTTGTTTTTTAACAGAGGTTTTCCTTCGGGTGTATAGGCGTGGATGCCAGATTTTTTGTGCTCATCAGGAACATAAATGATCTGATGAAAATCATCCGCAAATACAGTCTCGACCTCCATCGGTGGTTTTATACGCCCGATTTCCTGTCCTGTCTTGGCATTCAGGATGTAAATCGTTTCTTCGCCTGTTACATATAGCCACGTCTGGCCATTGGCATGCTTGAGTAAACATATGTTCGGCTCACCTCCAAGATCAACTTTCCCTTCTATGAACTGGAACTTAAACTTAAGCGAAGGAAGTTCAAAGACACTGACTGTTGATGATGGTTCTCCAACCGCCACATACAGCAGGCCCGCATCCTGGTCGACCGCTACTCCATTGACCCCGCTGTTGGTGAAACTGCTGTGGATCAGTGGAGCAAGTTCATTATCGACGAAAGGATACTTCCATACTTCAACAAGTGAATTGCTCTTTGCCGTCACAAACATCAGTGTCTCATTGGGATTTGTTGCCTCCCAGAAAGCAATAGTGTCTACAGTTTTACCTTTTCCTGTAACTACAAAATCAGGTTTTAAAGTCGTAAGGCCGAGCGGAAGCGTGCTGTAGTCGATATCATCGTACTGCTGCTGACCCTGTTGTTCGACATCAAGCAATTCGCCTGTTGGTGAGATTTCTATTTCATATTCTTTTCCTACTTTCTCAACCTCTACTTCATATTTAATCTCATCTTCATCTGGATCAACATCGAGTTCAATCTTGGATATTTTGCCTCCTTCGGCAAATTTCACGATAGTCTTGCGAACAGCCTCCGGAACAGTATCCAGAAACATTTCTTCCCTGAGCAGCACTCCAGTAGAGGACACTTCGATGTCGAATTCTTTTCCTTTTTTGGTCACTTCGACTTCATAGATGACCTCGTCGTCATCTCTCTCAAGTTTAATTTTATTGATACTGCCATCCTTTGCAAATTTTCCGATAGTGTCACGCGCCGCCTTAGTAACAAATCCCAGCGGCATCTCTCCTTCAAGCAGCACGCCGGCTAACGAGATTTTGCACTCGAACTCTTCCTGGTCTCTGATTACCTCCACTTCATAGATGCTCTGGCCGTCATCTTTACCAATTTCTATCTCTGTGACCTTTCCGCCTCTGGCATACTTCTCGATCGTCGAACGCACGGCCTCAGGCAGTTCCTCTAAAGTAACAGCAGACGTTACAGTAACCAATAGCACGCAAAAAGCGATGATAACTACCAGTGATAAAAATGTGTTTGCGAGAGATTTGTTTCTGATTTCTCCGCCAACTCTATTCATTTTTTGTTCCACCTTTCTTGTTCATAAAAATGAACCATTGGATCACGCGTTTATACATGCTCAGCCAAGCTGCTATCTCGGAGGTATATTACTCCGCAGAACATGCTGCCACTAACAAAAATAAAGAAACAACAAAAACAGACAATTCTTGCTTGAATGTTTTTCAATCTCCCAGATTAGATTAACATTTGTCATTCCGACGGACCAAGCTGGATAAGCTCGAAGGCGTTTAGAATTCCACGAGCGCCTTCGCGGCCGGGCCGTGCGCAGTCAGGATACAACGGCTCGCTCCTGTCTGCCTGATAGATCACCAGCACATCGGAACCGTCCGTTGAAAACTTTATCACTGAAGGCACCAGTTCCGAATCCTTATAAACATGCTGCGGAGCGACATTGTAAGCATTCTGAATTGACTTCACTCCCTTGCCGGTCCCTTCCGGCAGCCTCGCTTTGTAATTCTGTTTGCCTCCTAAGGGAACGCCGTTGGCATCCAGGGAGACAAGTCGGGCAGGCAGCGAATTAGCCGTAACAGAAGGCATAGGAGGCATACCGCATACACAGTCAAGACAGTTGCGGGTCTTTTGCGTACAAGGCTCCCAGAAATTGTGATAACTGTTAATCTGATAAACACCCGCAGGCAAACCCCGGATCACAAGCAATAAGTCACCTGCGTAAGGCCCTACCCAGTCAACGCCGTATGCCCAGCTATTACAGATAGGGTCGCCTTCAGCCGTTCCGCTCGGACATCCGCCACCGCCGAGATTATCCCGGCAGACGCCCTTGGCACCGATACCAAGCTGGCCCTCATTTCCGGTCGTCATCCAGAGAGTGACGCCGGTACCGTTTATGCCCGCAGGGTCAAACGAACCGTCGGCCTTTAACGGGAAAACCTGATAGTCGTGCATATACATATCCGTCCAGGCAGGCGACGCCCATATCGTCCATCCCGGTTTTGCAAGGCCCGGATAAAGTCCCTTTTTGTCACACGTCTTTACAGCAAGGTCAACCTGCAGCACGAGATCGCCACCCTTGGTTCGGAACTTCCATAAATCACCTTTGGCTGTTCCTAAAGATGTTTTTTCATCGACCCGCCAGTAATAATACTTGCCCTCTTTTAAAGGACTTGGGTCAAAGCTCTCATTTCCAATTGCAAATTTGCCTTTGAAAAGCTTCGAAGAAGGTGTCGCGTTTTTGACCTGTTCGAGATCGTTTCCAAAATACAGTTCGTGAGATGTTGCCAGGTCAGACTTGGTCCAGCTTAACTTCGCGTCGGTGGCAACGTTCTTTAATGTTGCTCCGGGACTGGGATTGGAGGCTTTTCCAGAGACGACTTCGAATTTCCAGACGTCACCCTTGGCAACTCCGGCTGACGAATCCTCATCGACCCGCCAGTAGTAAGTCCTGCCGAACTCGAGCTTGCCGGGATTAAAGCTGTTGGTATCCTGGACTGCCTTGAATTCGCTCGAAGAGGTCGTGGCCCTGGCTACTTTGTCGGGATTGGTACCAACATAGACAAAGTGGTTCGAAGCGCCTTTAGCGGCCGTCCAGCTTAGCCTCTGTGAAGGCATGACCTCTGTAGCCTCCTCGGCTGGCTGGGGAAGTGCGGCAACAACAGGGTCCCTGCCTTTCCACGCGTAGAGTTCCCAGACTTCCGTCTCGGATAGGGGACGGGTATAAACGCGAACGTCATCGACAATTCCATTAAAAGGACGGGCCATGTCCGGAAAACGATTGCCTATAACCAGCGGCTGGTTCTCACCTGCATAAGGGACGAACGGCTCGACAGTCTGCTTGTTGGAAATTTTGCCGTTCACATAGATTCTTAACTCTGAGCCGTCGTAAATACCTGTAATGTGGTACCATTTACCAATTTCAAACTTATGTTTGGTATTGATACCACGGTTTTCTCTGGGGGCGGTCGCAAGCGAAAAACCTATTCCGCCTTCACCACCTTGAATGTTAATCGTCTCTTGGTTGTCTTTGCCTTTCTGGAAGAGCCTCGCAGACGGAACCTGCTTGCCGCCGAGATTAAACCACATCGCCACTGTAACCTGCGGCGGACGAAGCAGGGGGTTGTCCTCAATCTTCACCCCGCCGCCGGTTATCTTCAATGCGCCTTTGCCGACGTAACCATCGACCCAGGACGTAACGCCGAATACCTTACCGTCGTTACCGTGGCCGCTCGAATCGGCAACAGTGTCGCCCTGGCCCTCATCAAACTTCCACCAGCCGACGAGCCCATCTGCCAGTACCGGTGAACCGGCAAGAAATTGTGTAACCAATATTGCAACCAATAGCTTGATATTCATTCTCACTTTCATTTCAGTCCTTCCGGTCTTGGCATTTAGAATAGCTAACTATCTGCTTTTGTCGCTTAGCAGATTAAACATTCATATTCGAATAACCGATACTTATCCTTAAGGCGTGGCAGTAGCGGTTTTGAAGTTGTCGATATCATAGACTGCATTGTCAACCGCCTCATCTGCTCCCGTCAGGTCCGGCTTGTCCGTGAGATACTTGCTGCCCCCTTCTCCGTATCTGCTGAAATCGTTCAGCCGGTATGCTCCGGTTCGAAACACGATGCGCTCAACAGTCGGTATTGCAGACTTGGACTTGTATGGATTGTCGATGTTGTCAATTGCCTCGGCAAAGGACGCTCCGGAAACAACCTTGTTGCCATTTAGTATCAGGTCATACTTTCCTGCAGAGGTATCAACGGAAATATTGAACTTTAGCCGCTTGCGGGCCTTGAAAGAAGCCGCCTCAACCATATTCGCGCCGTTGTTTGCCAATATCTTGCCGTTCTTACCGTCAACTTTGATACGCACAGGCCGCTGGCCCTTGTAGTTCTGTACTTCTATCTCAAGGTTATCGCGACCGGCATCCTGAACTCGCAGGCCAAAAGATATCTGTGCCTTTGTGGCTTCAGGAAATACACGCACGGCTTTGGCATAATCGTAAGGTGCCTTGTCCTCAAGTCTGAGAACTTTATTCCTTCTACGCTTAACAACGCTAATCGGCGTCCAGATACCGCTGTAAATATTCCAGTCTGTTACAATACCGCCGACAGTCATACCATTGAAATTGTCGTCAACATCTTTTTCTACGGTTCCTTTTATGGGGACGGGAACGCGGGTTACCCGGATATCCTCTTTGTTCGAAGAATAGGTCAGCCATATAGCACCGTCAGGCGGTGTGCCGTTGCCCGGTACAATCCCGCGGACGTACTGGGCTCCGCCGCCATCTTTGTTTTTGCCGCCGAACCGCATTGGTGGAGTCTCACCTTGCACGTTAAGGAAATACTTGTCGAAATTCAAACCGTCGTCACCGGTAGTAATCGACAGCGGATGACGCCATCTCGTGTCTTTGACCGGATTGTATATCAGGGCGTATCTACCGTCCGAAGTACGTTGTCCCCAGATTTTCGCTCCGCCGTAATAGATGTTTTCGCCTTCACCTTGTTTGCTGATTTGCCCGGGTTCCCACTTATTGGCGATGGCCATTTTCTTCCACTTCCACATACCCACAATTCTCTTATCCGGAAGCAAATACCAGTCGAACGCTTTCAGATAGCGAGTTCTGTAACCTGAAAGAGCAAAGAACCCGCTTTTTTTGTCGCCGTCTTCTTCGTAGCACTGCTGCATCATAAGTTTGTTGGCCAGAAATTCATCAATGGCTTTTACGAATCCTTTATCGGGTGCTTCTTTGTAGAAAGGGTAATGGGGTGAGTTATCTTTGTTATATCCCTGGAATTCGTTGTATCGCGCCCAGTAAATCGGGCCGTAATTGCCAGGTCCTTTTATTTCTCTGACCACCCTTCCGATACCTTTGCCGTCGTTAGGTGTATCAGGCATACCATGAAAGCCACAGGCGATTAATCGTCCGTCGGATGAGACATACCAGTTCATACGCTGGTGTGAAAGACTGTACTGTAGTTTGTGTGCCTCTTTTCTGTTACGAAACTTCTCGGCGGGGAATATTGTTTGCGGTTTATGCCAGTTTCTTCCGTCCTCGGACCATGTTACAAGAGCGTAACAGGGCGGCTGATGTTCATGGGCCGGGCCGCTCTCATAGATAACCCAGAAGTTGTTGTGCCAATAACAAATCATTGGCTGATGGTTGTAAGTAAAGCCGGTATTTACGAAACCTGCGTCCGGGTAGCTTGGGACCTTTTCCGTAACGAGTTCCGGATGTGTGCGGTTACAGCGGATGACCTCAAAATTATGTGCACCAACCAAAGGCCTGAATCTACCATCATGATAACTGGTGTTCGCATAGGGAGGATTTCCTCCGGTGAATCGAGGAAGAAAATCCAGAACCGCAGACTCTTCATCGTCATCATCGGCACCATTGTCCTGTTCCGATGGCCTGTTGTCGAAATCAAAGACCATAAACTCCTTCGGAAGTCCCTCGGTGCTGTGGCTCAGGGCCGAAGCCGGAATAATTTCTTTTTCCTTGCCGGCCCATTGCCAGTAAAGACGCAAAAGTGCTTTCTTGCTCGAGGATAAGAACTCAAGTTTTATCGGCGCCTTTTGGCCGCGTGTCATATTTACTTTGGCGGTGTGAATTCCGCCTTGTTTTATTAGGCTGTCGATAATCACGGTATTACCTATTGTAAGACGGATACCGTCCTGTACCTCGGCGATGAATGTCACTTCGCCGGTAATCGGGCCTTTGACGAAGCCGGACCATCGTGCCGACCAGTCACTGCCGCGACTGTCTCCCCATTCGTAGTTGACCGTCGGCAGAATATCTATCATCCCAGTTTCCATCTCATCGAAATCGTCGCCGTTGTAATACATCCCTATAAGCCCTTCGCCGTTTAGTATTTGCTGTCTGGCTGCCTTTTTCTCCTGCTCGGCAAGTGAAGCCATAGCGTTCGGCACGGTACTGCCGGCAAGCAGCAATCCCACCACGGAAGCAATTGCCAACATAAAGACCTTTACCCTGTACATAATACTCTCCTTTCAAAGAATCAATATTTCGTCAGTTTCAGGCAGCCACAAACCCGTTATTTGGGCTTGCCTGTTCTCGAACACAGATTCGTTTATATAACGTATCAAATCCTGATTTTTATGCAAGAAAAAGTGTTTTTATAAACTCTAACCGCTCTCGCCAGGAGAAAAAGCTTTTATAGTATCGCTGAGAAGTTCTTTTTGAAAAACAATCAAGGGTATTATTTGCAATCCTGTCGGTTTGATGGACTGAGTTCTTTGGTCAAAACCAAGGCACGCCGGCTGATATGCTCCGCGGTTAGGCCGAATTTTCTCAAGAGCTGCCAGGGTGGCGCTGATTGGCCGAAACGGTCATCAACACCAACCATATCAATCTTGAGCGGGTCATTAAACTCTTTTTCGGCGCAGGCCGCAGCGGCGATTATGGAGCCAAAACCACCCGTTTGATGCTCCTCGACGGTGACGATTACGCCGATGTCCTTTACGGCAGCTTTGATGACGGCACGGTCAAGCGGCTTGATAGTGTGCATATTGATGATTCGCGTTTCCAAACCATACTCGGCCTTGAGAATGTACCCGGCCCGCATCGCCTCCGGCACCATAGGCCCACAGGCAATAATAGCGATGTGCTCATTTTCGTTCTTGTATCGGGTTGAAAGAACTGTTTCGAAGGCGTCAATAAACCTGGACTTCGGACCGCGGTAGCGGATGATGTTCGCGAGACCCCATTCGTATGGTGTATCATCGGTGGTTATAATCGGCGTGGCCTCCCGCGCATAGCGAATGTAACCTGGGCCGACAACATCGAGAATGACGGCTTTGGCGGCTTTTTGAGTTTCCACCGAATCGGCAGGAACCGCCAGATGCATATTAGGCAGAATGTTCATTAGTGATATTTCTTCCAGTGACTGATGTGTGGCCCCATCCGGACCGACTGATATACCACCGTGTGCACCGGCCATCTTGATGTTTAGATTGCTGTAGCAAGCTGTTGTGCGTAATTGGTCCCAGCATCGCCCCGATGCGAAAACACCATAGGTGCCGCCTATGGGGATTCGGCCGTTTCGGGCCAGCCCACAGGCGACGCTGACCATATTCTGTTCAGCTATACCCACGCTGTGCACACGCGATTTTCGTTCAGGGTGGTTGGCCTCAAACTCGGTAATCTTTATGCTTCCGGAAATGTCGGCATGCAGGGTACATAAACGCTCATCGTCGCCAATCTCATCAAGCGCGCGACCGAATCCAAAACGCGTGGGCTCCATTTCCACCTTCATCCGGTCCTCGCTGTTCCACCAGAAATCACGGGAGAATTTCGGAAGGGAATCCTTGGTTTTTGCTTCATTAAGTCGGCCAGCTTCCTCGGACAAAGCCAGCATCCTGTCAACGAATTCTTCGCTGACTTCTTTGGCGCCGATATCTGCCAGGGCCTGGGTAAGTTGCTCACGGCCCTTGGTCGCTGCGCCGTGCCAGCCGACCTGGTTTTCCATAAAAGAGACCCCCTTACCTTTTACCGTTTGCGCTATGATACATGTCGGTTTGCCTTTGTTCTTTTGGGCCTGCTTGAAAGCATCGAGTATCTGTTTCATATTATGGCCGTCGATGGTGATAACGTACCAATTGAACGCCTTATACTTTTCGTCAAGGGGGTTAATATCCATAACCTCCTTCGTAGGACCGTCAATTTGCAGCTCGTTCTTGTCCACTATGGCCACGAGGTTGTCCAATTGGAAATTACCGGCAGCCATAATTGCCTCCCACACACTCCCCTCATCGTGCTCACCGTCGCCCAGGATACAGTAAGTGGTATAATCGAGATTGCGTTCTTTGGCGTCGAGGGCCTGACCAACGGCAAAACCGAGTCCCTGCCCGAGCGAACCGCCTGAGACTTCAACACCGGGCAGCTTAAGCCAATGCGGGTGACCTTCAAAGGGACTGTCCAGCTTTCTCAATCCCGTAATCACATCTTCCATCTTGCAATAACCCGTCGCCGCCAAAGCAACGTACAAAGCAGGAGCTTTGTGACCTGTTGACCATATACAACGGTCGCGCTGCTCCCAATCAGGGTTATGGGGGTCGTGTTTCATTACCTCAAGATAAAGCGCGGCAGCTATATCCATAATCGAAAGTGTCCCGCCCGGATGGCCGGAGCCCGCACAGTGAATCGCTAAAACGTTATAGGCCCGCATCCTGCGCGCTGCAGATTGAAGTTGTTTAATATTCATTCTCCAACATCTTCCAAATAGATACTAATCTGTCACTTCCACCAATGGTCGTTCTAAAAACCATCCTCTTGCTTACCCGCCGCCCTGCCTTGCGTCGGGAGACGCAGGGGCGAGCATCAAAAATAACGTTTCGAACCGGTATAACCGCAATGCTCTTTGTTCTAATTTTCAAGCCATTTTTTGAACCTGGCCAGTCCTTCTTCAATGTCACCAACATCGATGCCTGAGTAGGCAAAGCGGATGTATAACTTCGACTCGTCCGGTAAAGGCCTGCCGAAATGCAGACGAGTGCAGAAGGAAACGCCCGTTTCCCGCAACGCAGCCTTGCGAAACTGCCTGTAATCATCGAGGCCTTTACGTTTCATTAAATCCGTTACGTTCGGAAAAAGATAAAAAGTGGCGTTAGGCTTAAAACATCTGACGCCATCGATAGAATTCAGCATTGAAACAACCATGTCCCGTCGGGCCTGCAGTGTTTTGACAATTTCTCTTGCTCCGGATTGGTCACCGGTCAGCGCCTCAATAGCGCCGTACTGAATAAAATGATTGGAGCAGGATTCATCGTTGACATTAAGCTTTGCTATGACGTCAATCGCTTCTTTGGGACCTAAAGTAGCACCAAGCCGCCAGCCGGTCATCGCAAATTTCTTTGAGAACGTGTACAACAATAAACATCTTTCAGCCATCCCCGGCAAAGACGCCAGTGAAAGGGATTTACCTTCATAGCGAATGTCAAAATAGGCTTCATCACAAAGCACAAAAAGGTCGTGTCGCTTAATTAAATTAGCCAGCCCCTCCAGTTCCTGCGGCGATGCCTCGGCACCTGTGGGATTTTGAAGGTCGTTTACAACAATTAACTTCGTGCGCGGAGTAATTTTTTCCTCGATTTCATCTATATCCAGCTCGAAGTTATTCTTTCCTTCGTGATAAGTATAGGGCACGGCAATACCGTCTTGAAACTCAATTTGTGACTCAAAAATAGGATAGCCCGGGTTTGGATAAAGAACTTCGTCGCCGGCATTCATCATAGCCATAAAAAACTTGCTTATAGTCGGTTTACCACCCGGTTGAATGGCTACGTTATCAATCGTGTAATCAGTGCCGTGGCTTCGATTGATGTCCTCGGCAAGAATTTCCCGCAGCTTCGCAATACCGTAATTCGGACAATATCCGGTCTTGGCGTCTTTCATCGCCTTGTAGGTAGCTTCGATGATATTGTCCGGAGTTTTGATATTCATATCTCCGAGGTGGAAAGGATAGACCGTATTACCTTTTTGAGCATGTTTTGCCGCTTCAGCGGAAACGACAAATGCGGTCTCAGTCCCAAGTTTTGACAAACGTTTAGCTAACTCCATAATCGGCCTCAAAAAACTTTATTCTGTGTCCATATTATTGTGACCGGTCACAATGACAGTTCTCAACTTTAGCTTCGGCTCTCTCTGAAACTTGCCGGTCAGGCCACAACGTCGCCCAAATTTTCAGCACCGCCCTCATCACCAAGTGCCTGCCGCAGCTTGCTCAAATCTTCTTGAAGCGCCCTTCTGAATAGTGTCCTGTCGATGAGACGCAGTATCAGGTTCAGACCTGCCTTGGCATAACGGATATCCTGGTCTACTCGCGGCAGATTGTGGCAACCGACGCCGACGTCTTTCGCTCTGGCCTTGCTGATTATTTTAAGCATCGCTTCTTCGAAAAGTGGGTGGTCGTACTGCTCCGGAACGCCGAGATTACACGATAAATCGTGCGGACCTATGAGTAGTCCATCGATGTCAGGCACCGCAAGGATTTCATCAAGTGCCTCGATGGCCGGGACACTTTCGATATTCACCAATAAGGCGTGGCCCTCATTGCGTTTCGGCACGTAATCGACCATTTCGCCTTCGAGCTTACTGTCGCCGGAAAGTATCCGGGCGAGCTTTTTGCCTTTCAAAGGCCGTAGTTTCGCTGCGCTTCTGAGTTGATTGACTTCTTCGGGTGTTTCAACGTAGGCGGCGACAATTCCCGTAGCGCCAGCGTCGAACACTCTGCACGCATCGAAAGCGTCCGCTTTCGGGATTCGAACTATCGGGGCTATTCCGATTGCCGTGTAAGCCCGGCACATCCAGCCTAATTCGTGCCAGTCCATCGTGTTGTGCTCGGTATCGAGGAAGATGCAGTCTAAGTTTAGTTGCTCAACGACCTTAAACCACAACGGCGAGGATGAGGTGAGCAATGTGCCATAAATTCGCCTGCCGCTGTGCAGCGCTTCAATCAATTCTTTGCCATCCATACGAGTTACCCTTTCACGTTTCTTTCGTTAGATTGTGCTTGGTCAAACAAGCGCTAATCAGTCGCGACTCATTCGTCATCGTCGTCCTGCTCCGACGGTCTGTTATCATTGCTGCGACTACCTGTTATCATAATCAAACAGCAGCGCCTCCGCCGGAACCTTGTCCGGACTATGGCTCAAAACAGAAGCCGGAACGAGCTGCCTGCCCTGGCCGGCCCATTGCCAGTAAAGACGCAATACTGCTCCTCCATCGTCGCAGGAAAATTCCAGTTCGATAGGTTTTTTCGTACCCTTTGTCATATTGACTTTGCCCGTGCGAGGCCCATCCTTTCCAAGACCATCAATAACAACCGTATTTCCAACAGTAAGACGAAGACCGTCCCTTGCCTCGGCCGTGAACGTCACCTCACCGGTCACCGGGCCTTCGATGAATCCGCCCCATCGGGCGGACCAGTTATTACCGCGGCTGTCGCCCCACTCATGATTAATGGTGCTCAGGATATCTATCATCCCTTCTTCGGGCTCGGCAAAATCCTCGCTGTTAAAATACGTCCCGACCAGGCCACCGTCGGACTGCAGGCTTTTGCGCTTGGGTATTTGCTCCAGGTACCTTTTCAGGTCTCTTGTTCTGGCCAACGGCTTATCGATTTCGTCGAGATTGGCGCCTCTATTGGTCCTGATGGCCTGATACTTATCGACGCTGAGCTGCATGCGGATACTCTGGTACAATGCTTCGGCCAGCTCAAAGACCCTTGCCCGCAACTCAGTTGCAACCGGTTCGGTGACCGCCTTATCGAGTATGGCCTGTGCCTGTTCGAGCGCCTCGGCAGAGTCGGCCTGGTCGGCGGCCCTCAAAATAGCCTTCGCCTGCTGCTCAAGGCTCGTCTCGTACATCAGTCTTTGTTTGATATAAGCATCGTAATACGCCCGGTACAGTCCCTGTTGAAATCGCCAGTTAAGTTTTTCTTGCGGCGTCGCGTTCTTTTCCATCTCCTGGAACAGCTTCAGCGTACCATACGAATTCTCATTGGTCAGTGTTTTACCTTCCCAGTTCTTCTCGAGGCCCAACAGCCCCTCGGCGAATTTCTCCTCGTATCTTGCACTAATAAAATACCTGCTGTACTCTCGCAGGATATCCTCGACCTTCATTTCCGGGTCCCAGCCCAGACAGCTCCACACAATCTTGTTCAAATCATCATTACATCCTTCGCTGTATGTAATATACCCCACTGCATACTGTTGAAGGTCTCTAAATATCTTGGCATAGGCGCGTGGCCGGGGATTGATTGGCTCGCGTCCCTCCGTGCTTCGATACGCGTTGTCCCAGTTCGGAACCGCATACTGACTGCTGCGGCAGTGAGTAATGTCGGGATATCGCCGAATCGGATACCTCTTGGGTACTTCCTTCCGCAGGTTCTCGAGCGTCGTCTCGACCTGTGGTCCAAATACGATACCGTCCAGCCACTTGGGCTCTTCGGTTTGTAATATGTCGAAGAATGCCCTGAGCCAGCCTTCACGTCTATCACCGCGGTCAAAACCCTGAGGTGACACCCACATCTGGGCCTTGGGATGATAGCGATTTAAGACCTCTTTGTGTTTTTCCATGAACGGCAGGAGGATTTTCGGATGCGTCCTGCCGGGATCACCGCCGGGGACAAAGACAACGTCAACCCGCGGCAGCTTTTTCAAGACCTCATCTCGGTCTTTCAAACCAGACTCAACGACCTTGGGGTCCGAGTAGTCACCGTCAATAGCAGGCCACCATATCCACACATCCAGTCCGTAATCGTCCGCCAACTGCGACATCTCGACCATCATCTCCATCTGAGGCAGCGGAAGATGCGGACTGTCGTCGTCATCATCGCTCTTGGGCGGGATCAGCTCCAATGCGTTCATCCCGAAGACTACCATATCCCGGTAGTACTGCTCCCATATCTCGACGGTCCAGGCGTCGTAAGAATTGGTCTTTGCTCTGTAACCAAGTTGATGGCCCCGCAGCCCCCACCTCGGCGCCGTCGCTATCTTGACGCCAACATCGATCGCGGCCTTGTCTCTGCTCATCTCGAGCAGACGAAGCAGCCTGCCGGTCGCATACAAAGCGCCTCTGTCATCATACCCCGCCAGGCACACCGTTACGGCCTTGCGCTTCCCTGTGTCCACCCAGACTGCATAAGCATCGGCCTTTCTGGGTACGCTCAGCCCTGCGGGCGGCGCACACACTTTCCTCGAAACGTGCTTTGCCGTGCCAATGACGATAGCCGGCGTTGTCTTGCTCGGCATCTTCGAGGTGATACCAAGTCTTATCCTTGTCCTTTTCTCGACCTCGTCTCGGAGCATATCCGCCGCCTTGTTGTATATTATCTTTTTCGGATTCAACACAACTATCTTTGCCTCCGACAGGTCTATCTTCGTCGCACCGAAAACGTTTGCAGTAACCATAAAAGCCAACAATAATGATACAATCCTTACTTTTCTCACAATACATCTCCTAATTAAGCTGGTTAAAATTATTGTATTCCTTCAAGTATAACATCTCTGTCATGTTCTAACTTCATAATGTATCGCTCAGCGGTAATCTGAGCTATTGCCGCCAGCCGGTCGTCCTCATCACGGAGTCTGCGAATCTTTCTGAACAGCTTCCTGATTCTTTTGCTGTCATTTAACGGCTCATCAATCAAATCCAGATTGGCCCCGCGCCTTGTCGATTTGGCCTCGTAACGGTCCACACTGAGCTGCATGCGGATGCTCTGGAACAATGCCTCAGCCATCTCGAAGGTCCTCGCCCGCCAATCGGCGGCTACCTTCTCCTTCTCGGCCTTATCCAGTATCGCTTCGGCCTTGTCCATTGCAGAAAGAGAGCCGAGCTGTTCAGCGTTCCTCAAAACATCCATAGCTCTTTCTTCAAGCTCTGTCTCGTAAATCAACCTTCGCCGGGTATAGGCGTCGTAATAAGCCCTGTAAAGGGCCAACTGGAAACGCCAGTTAAGCTTCTCCTGAGGTGTCGCGTCGGTTTCCATCTGCTGGAATGTCTTTAGCGTTTCATAAACTCCCACGTTTGTCAAAAGTGGCCCCTGCCAGTTTCTCTCCAGGCCAAGCAGACCATCGGCAAACCTTTCCGCGTACCTACCGCTGATAAAGTACTTGCTATACTCTTTTAATATATCCTCGACCTTCATTTCCGGGTCCCAGCCCAGACATGCCCATATAAATTTGTTCACATCGTCATTGACACCTTCACTGTAGGTAATAAAGCCGACCGTGTACTCGTCCCAGTCCCTGAATATCTTCGCATAAGCCCTGGGCCGCGGATTAATCGGCTCGCGATACAGTGTTACGTGGTAGGCGGGGTCCCAGTCCGGTACCGAGTACTGTGCGTCCAGACAATGCGTAATGTCCGGATATCGCCTTATCGGATACTGCTTCGGCAGCTTCTCCCTGAGCACCTTCAGATTGTCCCTCACTTGCGGTCCAAACACGACGCCGTCCAGCCAGGCGGGCTCCTTGGCCATCTGTTCGTAAAATACCTTCAGGTAACCTGGTGCATCGCCCTCGAAGTCAAATCCCTGCGGAGACACCCACATCTCAGCGTCCGGATGATACTTATTCAGTACCTTCTTAAGTCTTTCCATCAGTGTGAAAAGCTCATCGGGATATACCTCGCCCGGGTCGCCGCCCGGGACAAATATCGCATCTATCCTTGGAAGCTTCTTGAATACCACTTCCCGAGCCTTCAGGGCCTTAGCGATTGCCTCTGCATCCAGGTCGTCATCGTCCACTACCGGATACCATATCCACACATCCAGGTCGTAATCGTCGGCAAGCTGGCTCATCGCGGTCATCATCTCAAGCTTCGGCTTGGGGAAATGAGGGCTGTCATCACGGTCATCGCTCTCCGGCGGAACAAACTCTACCGCGTTCGCTCCGAATGCTATCATGTCCCTGAAATACTGCTCCCATATCTTGATGGTCCATGCGTCATATGCGTTTGTCTTGGGCCTATACCCAACCTGATGGCCACGCAGAGGATACTTCGGAGCTGTCGCCACCTTGAAATTGCTGTCAATCTCCAGCTTGTCCCTGCTCATTTCGAGTTCCCGCAGCAGCCTGCCGGCGGCATACAAAACCGCCCGGTCATCATAGCCGGCAAGACAAACCGTAGCCGTCCCCTTGTCTTCTGCCGAAGACAGAAAAGGGGGCTTTGACCTGTCAACCCATACCGCGTAGGCGTCCGCCTTCGATGGAACCTCAAACCCCGCAGCAGGCCGATACGACTTCGCAGCAAGTTCCTTCGCCGTCCCGATCAAAATCACAGTTTTATCACCATCCGGCATCTTCGAGCTGACCTCAAGCCCTATCCTTGTCCTCTTCTCTATCTCGTCTCTGAGCATATCGGCGGCTTTGGCGTGAATTGTCTTGGCAGACGATACAACAATTACCGCCTCAGCAAGGTCGGTCCTCTCGGCAGCTAAGACTTGCCGGGCAGCCGCGCCGGCAAAGCCGGTTAAACTAAAAACTAAAACCAGGAAAAAGAGACCCACTCTGTTTCTTCCAAGACCGGCAAAATCCACCGGTAGATGTTTCATAATATCTGTCCTTATCTAAATTATGATACTTTAATATATCATTAATTATCCGTAATTGCTGTTACGGCGTAATCGACACATTGTCAATATAATAGGCCGCTTCTTTCACGGGGATATCGGCGTTCGGCAGGTCCACTTTTTTCTTCCGCAGTGGGACAAGCCGCCGGTGTTTGCCTGTGCGAAAGGAAAGTCTTTGCACGGTATTGGTCTTTTCAGAAAAGGCGGCGTCCTTCAGGACCTCCCTGCCGTTGATGGCCAGCGTGAACTTACCGGCAACGGCGTTAATGCTGATATTAAACGGCAGCCAGGTATCAGCCTTATACGGCAACAGGTCAACTGCCTGATTTCCACGAACAGCCTGTATCTTCCCCATCTTCGTCAGCATAATGCGAACCGGAAGCACGCCGTTTTTGTTAAATATATTAATCTCCATCCTGCCGTTTTTTGTCTGCTTAGCCATCATATCGAATTTAATTGTAACATTTCGGCTTTCAGGGAAAGCTCGTTCGGCCAACGCATAGTCGTAGGGCTCTTTATCGAGCAACTCCAGGCATTTGTTGCCCCCTTTTCTGTCTTCACCAGAAGACAAGGGGGCGGGGTCCGTCACTATCGAAATCGGGGCCCATTTGGGAATGTACAGGTTCCACAGTTCTAAATCTGCCTCCGTTTGGGCCTTTTCAAAATCCTGATTGACATATTCATAAACCGTTCCGGAAACCGGTAATCGCGTCCGGGTAATCCAGATATCTTCTTTGTTCACGCTATAGACGTTCCACAGATAGTCTCCGGGAGGATTTCCGTTGCCCGGCATAATGCCGCGGATGTACTGCGGACCCCAGACCTTTGCGAATCCCTTGTATCTCATAGGAGGCACTTCACCATGCAGGCAGAGCATATTGTCATACTCATGTCCGTCATCACCTGTCATCACCACCATAGGAAAGCGGTTTCCGCGAATTTGCGTATGATTATAGACCAGGGCATAGCGGCCATCCTTGGTCCGCTGGCCCCAAAGCTTTGCCCCGCAGACCCTCAGAGTGGGCGACTTGGTGATGGGTGTCCAGGTTGTTCCTTCGTCAGGGCTAAGCACCGACCATTGATTCTTCCACAGTCCTGCCACCACACCATCTGGGCGACGATAAAAACAGAATGCCTTGCCTGCACCTCGCGAGGTCACCATCGTAGCCGTGAATTTATAAGCGCCTTCTACATCTCCGGGGTCGATTGTATAAAAGCCATCTTTTGCCCGGTCCTCTTCCCACCACTGCAGGCTCATTAGCTTATCGGATAGTATGGATTCACAGGCCTGGACAAAACCCTTGTCCTTGCTTGTTTTATAGAACGGATAATTGGTGTTTGTTTCGTTCCAGCCAGCGTGGCGATTGTAACGAATGAAATAAATCGGCCCGAATGTTCCGTCCTTGTATATTTCACGTACAACCCGGCCGGGCCCATTACCCGTATTTGGCGAATGATGATGAGTAGCGCAAAAGCCATAAAATGCTAATGTCAACAGACGCCCGTTGGGTGCTGCATAAAACCCCATCCGCTGATGCATAACCGAGTACGTGCCGGAAGGAATATGAGCAGGTGACTTGTGGTCGCCCTCGTTAATTTCTGGCAAGCGATATTTGGGAAATACGACCTTTGGGTTCGACCACTCCCGCCCATCTTTTGAGGTCATCACCAAAGTCCGACCTGGTGGATGATGCTCTTCGAACAGGTTGCTCAAATACTGAAAGTAAAACTGCCCATTCCAGTAAGACAGGTAGGGCTGATGGTTGTAGGTCCAGCCAACATTGCCGCCTTCTGACGGATTAGTGCGATTGGCGCGAAAGGCCTGATAAGAATGGGTCCCGACCGCGTGGGGGATGGCTCCATCGAAGAACCGTTTATCTGTCTGTCGAGCGCCAATATATCTGACAGGTTCGACAGCCGATTCTTCTATTGGTGGCGGCATCTTCGCCCCACGCGAAGTCCCCTCAAAACCAATCACAACCACCAGCAGAGCGACCAGAATCGCTTTCTTACACATAATACGTCCTCTCTTGGATTCACATTGGCAGCCCTCAAGCCTGCGAAAGGGGCCGCACAACCCGGATGCGTGCAAAAAACTTCAGATATAGAACGTATCACAACCCCCATTTTATGCAAGAATAAACTGACATTTCCCATTTAAACCTCCTCAGTTATGCTGCTGAAGTTTAGTTTTGGTAATATACCAAATGCGCGTTGCAATTACCACTGTCTTTAGCTTCTTTTTTTTCGCAGCCTGAGACTGCTAAAGAACTCACCTGTCTTACGTTCACTCTGTTGCGAGTGAGAAGAGCTGTTGATAAGCGGCTCTTTGCTTTTTTATAATCCGAACGCGTGGGCACTATTTTTCGTTTTTTCCCATCGTGCGCCGAGACGGATAACCTATTGTCTCGTCTTTTTTTATCGGGCCCCGAATTTTTCGATGGTTATGGAAAGCCTCGCCCTGTTGATTCGAAAGCTCAAATCCGCCAACGGCTGTACATCGTATATGAACTCATAAAGTACGCATTTATCCGCACTGCTTGCAACGAAGGCATCTCCGTCGGCCGAACCCACCCCCTTTTCTGTCTTCGGCAGAAGACAAGGGGGGAAATCGTCAATCCCTCTGTCACCACTTAATTTGAAAGTAGTGAAGTTATAAAATATATTCGCTTTCCTTACATAACAGCCGGGTAGCGTGTGCAACTTGTCCCTTAGGGACTTGTTTGCACACGCGGCGGGTGGTGCCTCAAGGGCAGCTTGGGGATGGCTCTGGCGTCCCACCTGCAACTGCGGCCTGACGTTGTGGCTTGCACTCAGGCACGGATCAGTTACAATCCGAAGCGAAGAATCTCTCCAATCTGTCATCCCCGCGCAGGCGGGGACCCAGTCTCTTTCTCACAATAATCAATAATCAATAATCAATAATTATTAGTTCCCAATTTTGTTAGTCTGAACAACTTGTAACAAAGAAGAACAAGTCCGGTGTTTCTGACTGCCCCCTGACTCTCAGAACAAACGCATTAAAAAACCTCGGGCAAAATTTTTCTTGTGGCATCCCGCAGATAATTTGAGATCTGTCTCTCAGAGTTCATACCAAGTATTTTTCTCGCCACATTGTTGCAATCTTCCATCGTAACAGAGCGAATAATTTGTTTTATTTCCGGTATCATCGGCGGAGCAAGCGAAATCGTTCTAACCCCCATGCCCAACAGCAACACAATATACTCCGGCTCCGAAGCCATCTCCCCGCAAACATTAAGGTCTATTTGTGCTTTGTGTGCATCTTGAATAACGGTCCTGATAAGCCGCAGCACAGCGGGGTCCGCCGCCGAGTATAGTGTGGAAACCAGCTCGTTACCCCTGTCAACAGCCAGAGTATATTGAGTAAGGTCGTTTGTTCCAATACTGAAGAAATCAACATCTCTTGCAAGCGTAGCTGCTGTCAAAGCGGCCGATGGCGTTTCAATCATAATTCCTATCTGAACATTTTTATCGTAGGCCACAGATTCTTCATCGAGGTCTTCCATAACATCCCGCAAAATCAGCTTGCTCTGCATTACTTCCTGAATATTCGTGATTAACGGGAACATTATCTTAACCTTGCCGAGGACCGACGCCCGCAAAATTGCGTGTAATTGTGTCTTGAACATCATAAGGTTCTGCAGGCAGAATCTTATGGAGCGAAGCCCCAAAAACGGATTCGGCTCAGGTGCAAAACGCTTGCTTTGAGTATATTTGTCCGCACCAAGGTCAACCGTCCTTATTATCACAGGCCGATGCTTAAAAACACCAATGGTTTCAGCATAAGCCTGATAATGGTCTTCTTCGGTAGGTTCTCTCTTTGTGTTAAGGTATAAGAACTCCGTCCTGTATAGCCCTATTCCCTCGCCGCCTTTCTGCAGGACTGATTCGGCTTCCTCGGGAAACTCGATATTTCCCAACAATGTAATCCTGATGCCGTCGCGTGTTACGGCAGGCTTTTCTCTTATCGCATCAAGCTTATGCTCGAGCGCCACGAATTCACGTTCGTACTCTTGGTACTGGCGGATAGTCTGCTCATCAGGTTTAACGATGACGATACCGCGGTTTCCGTCGATAATGACAACGTCTGCTCCAGTGATGTCATCAGTGAGGTTTTCAAGCGCCACGACGGCAGGTATTCCGAGGGACCTTGCCACGATTGCGGTATGGCTGGTTCTTCCTCCTGCATCGGTAGCGAGGCCCTTTACAAATTTTCTGTCAAAACCCGCTGTCTCGGTAGGGCTCAACTCTCGTGCAACAACCGCTACCTCTTCGGTCAGGTGCTCCACATCCTCGCGCTTTTTGCCAAGAAGTTGCCTGAGCACTCGCCTTTCAATATCGTAAATATCTGCCGCACGTTCACGCATGTATGGATCTTTTTCCTTGGTGAAATGTGATGCAATTTCGCGCATGGTGGCAGATACAGCATACTCGGCTGTCACCGACTCCGAATGAACCAAATCCGTTATTTTCTTTCGCAGACTTCTATCGCGCAGGAAGCGTAAATGCACGGCAAAAATATCTTTTATCTTGCCCTCGTCGGTCTTATCCTGTGCCACCTCAAGCCGGGTTAATTCTCCGACTGCATCTTTAAAGGCGTTCCTGGCACGCTGGATTTCCGTCATCCGCTGCGAAGGACTTATCGAACGCCGGGGAATCCGATAATCCTCGGAATCAATGATAAGCGCCTTGGCAATAGCTATACCAGGCGAGACAGCAATGCCTTTTTTTATTTCCATCGTACAATTGCACCCGAAATAAGCTTAAAACTAAAGCCGGAAAACTACAATTAAAAATTCCAAAGTTCTTAATTTTACACTATGTTTTTACGTTTTTCGTTTTGTTTTTTTTTGGTGGCGGCTCATCGAACATCTTTTCTTCCACAAGTTTTCGCAAAGCATCAACAGCTTGCTGGGCATCTGCTCCTTCAGCTCTAATTTTTAGCTTGGTGCCGCAGGTTGCGGCAAGCATACTCATTTGCATAATACTTTTGCCGTCCACACTGTTTTCGCTATTGCTAATAATGATATCACACTCAAATGTACTGGCAATATCAACAAACTGCATTGCGGGACGCATATGAAGTCCGTCCGCGTTTTTTATCTCAACTTCCATTTGGCAAACAACTCTCTCCAATCTATCTTCTCCTATCTGCACCGTCAGGCCCCTACCATCCATATTACTGCAATATATACCATATTATAAAGATGGATTTTCGTCGGCCTCCCGCAGGAGGTCTGCTATCTCTTCGGACGTCTGGGATTGCCTGAGGAACCTGCGAAATCTGTCCCGCTGAAGG
>JGI10211J14876_10000116_pt1 | contig 29453 bp, 31 predicted proteins | sample Etolagsediment_FD_14876 | JGI IMG/M metagenome (IMG submission 14876)
ATATATATGGACAAAATTTTACAAAAGAAAGTAGACCCACCATTTTTACCATATCCTTTAGTCCACAAATATGAGAAATTGGCGGATTTTTATGGAATAAGTAAGGGAGCAAGAGGATTGGAGAAACCTAAAACATCGGATGAAGGTTTTGTAAGAGTTTACGAAAAACATAGAAAACCAAAAGAATTGGAAAAAATACCCATAAAAAAGAGTAAACCAGATGGAGCAAACTGGCTACAAACACGAAATAATCGTGTTAGGGCAAAACTGGGGCAATTGGAGAAGATGAATATTCCATTGTACACGAAAGAAGGATTACCTACTAAAATGCATACAATATTAATAATGTGGGCATATAGCCCAGATCCTAAAAAAATAGCGAAAATAGATTTAAAACATTTATGATAATTAAAAAAGAAAATGAAAATTCCTAAAATAAATCCGTTTAAATCACCACAGGATGTTAAAGCAAGTCCTTTAATAAATCCGATGTTGGATAATAGGGAAGAAGATGATGAACAGAGTAATGAGATGTTGGATAGTGCTCATTTTAATTTTAACAACAATATGTATTATTTAACGAGTTATGAGGCGAAAATGAGGGTGTATAAGATGCAGAGACAGATGTTATTTATGCTGTTGTTTGATATTGCAAATGTGATAATGTTTGGAGTATTTTATCCACCATTGTATTCTTTAGTAACTTTTATGGGAATAGGATTGTATGGTGTTTGGAAGTTTCGCCCGAATTTTGTGATATGTTATCAGTTGTATATAATGGCAAGTATATGTTTGAGGGTACATGTTGCAACATTGGAGGAAGTTGTATGGAAGAGGGTATTGTTTTGGATGATTGTTCCAAGTGAGTTTTATTATTTGTATTTATGTTGGTATTATGTTTGGGAGATAAAGTCTTTAAATTCGTATGATAGGAATGTTTTAAGGAAAGGTTGGAGAGGAGATCATTTTTCTTTGTAATTTTTCATCCATTTAGAGAAGATTTTGATGGCTTGTTTCATGTTAGATGTAATATGAGGATGATATTTGGCACGTTGTAAAAGTGTATTTATAGTTTGCATCATTCTGATTTTGGAAATTTCTCCAGAATTAACTTTTTGTTTTAAAGTTTTTATGGATTTTTTAGCAGTTGCAGCATCTTTGAAACCTAAACCGTGGATAGTTGTGTTTGGATGATTGTTAGAATAAAGTGTACCTTTGTTCATTGTTATAAAAAGTGATTTTTTTTATTTTATAAAATTAATAGAAAAAAAATGGAAAAACAGAGGAGTGTTTTAACATTAGAACAATTTTTAGGTTCATTAGAGGTTAATGATGGCAATTTATTGGAGAATATTTTAGAAAATATACCAGAGGATGTAGTACAATATTTTAAAGATTTTAATGAATCTTTAAAATTGGAAAAAACAAACATTTTTTTAATTGAATTATTGGAAAAAGTGACAGGAAATGATTATGATGAACTTAAAAATATGCAAGTCACTCCACAAATTATTATTATGATAAAAGGTATAACATTATCAAGTCACAATGTTTCTGGATTAAAACCAGAAATAAAAGATGAGCTAATAATGTTGTACCCACAAATTATAGATTGGATAAAAAATAATCAAGAAAATGAAGATATGACTGTTTTATATTCATTAGCAATGGCGTCTATATTAGTAAATGCAATAAAAAATGAAGTAGAAATTAATGCATCATTGCGAAATATTAACAATACTATTGCTAAAATAGAATTAATGAATACGAATCCGTGATTCAGATATTTCTAAATCTTTTATAAGAATTGGCGTAATTTCCCTTCGATGATCTCCAGTTACTTTTATATGCCCATTCTCATCAATGCTTCCAGAACATGAAAATGCTTTCTTTAATGTTGAAATTAAATCTTTTTTCTTATCATTTTCTACTCCTTGTATAATTGTCCAACCTTTCCGACTATTCCTATTCATAAAACGTACATCCACAAATGATAAGTGACTATCCAAAAAATCTGCATCTATTCTTGTTGGGTTAAAATCCATTTTCTTTATAATAATTAACTATTTTTTAAATCATTTTTTCCATAAAATTATTGTTCATCATGAACATGGTTATCTTCCTCTTTTCCATAATCATGATTCTCAATTTCATGATGGTCAGGGTCTCCATTGTGTTCTTCATCAATAAAATTGTGTTCATAATCATCTTCCATGCCAGTGATTGCATTAATCATCGGTTCAGTAAGGTCACCAGAATGGCAGAAATGCATGGATTCGCAAGTATCAACAAAGTTGTGTCTATCGACCAATTTTCCGACAATTTCGTGGTAATAAATAACCATTATGTTGCTGCAATGTTCTTGATGTTTCTTAGCAAGAGTTCCGCACAATTTCTCGCCATATTCAATGATATTGGTGAGAGTGTTGTTTTTGTGAAGGAAAACTTCAATACGATGAGCGATAAATTTGCAGAAATTGCATTCATCATGTTCAGTATATTCAGTTTCATTGCAAACATGCAATTGTGAGCACACTATAGGTGGGCTTTCTTTAGAAATGATAAGTTCCACAAGCTTGTCGTAGTTATCTTTTACAAATGTTTCGCATTCATCTTGTTTCTCCTTGGGGAGATGGTGACAAGCGTTAGAAAGGAAAGCAGATGCATGCTCAACTGAAGTATTTTTTGTGATAAACTCCTCTCCTTCACGAACAAGGAACTCACAAATTGGACACCACAATGTGTGTGTAATTTCCGAATCATTGGTGTTAGCGTTTTCTATGATTGTTGAATCCTCAGGGATCATAATTGGCATAGAAGGAACGGCGGCAACGAGGCCGCAAATCAGTGCAAAACAAATAATCAATCTCATTTTGATATATAGTATTATTGTAATAATTTAAAAATAAATCAATTTTTTTTGGAGAGTTAAAAACAATGTTACAATCAATTAAAAACATGAATGCCCAAAGATATTTAAAACTTCTGGCCAATTCACAGAAAAAGTTAATATGTGCAATTGGTCCAGCTGGAACAGGTAAAACAATGATTGCAACGCAACAAGCAATTCATGAATTTAAGCAGAAAAGAGTTAATAAAATTGTAATAACAAGGCCTGTTGTAGGAGCAGATGAGGATTTAGGATTTTTGCCGGGGAAGTTGGAGGATAAAATGGCGCCATGGATGAGGCCAATTTTTGATATTTTTTGGGAGCATTATAGGCCGATGCAGGTTGAGAAAATGATGAAAAATAATCAGTTAGAGATTGCTCCATTAGCATATATGAGAGGAAGGACATTTAAGAATAGTTTTATTATAGGGGATGAATTGCAAAATACAACTTATAACCAAATGAAAATGTTGTTGACAAGAATTGGAGAAGGAAGTCGTATGGTTATAACAGGTGACATTCAACAAACAGATTTAGAGGGAAAATCTGGTTTAGAATATTTTATGGAGATGTTAATGATTGCACCAGAATTAGACAATATCGGATATGTTCTTATGAATAAAGAGGACGTAAAAAGAAGTGAGATTGTTCAGAAAATATTAGATTTGTATGAAATTAGTGACCAAACTTATGTTTAAAAAATTGATACATAATTAGTTTAAATTTATGAAAAGAGAATCAGGCACCATGGATCAGTTGGCTGCTATTCGTGCTGCTCAGCGAGCCAGATACGAGCGTGAGCAGAAGGAAAAGCAGGATGCTGAAAATGCTGCTCGGTTGCGTGCCCAGAAGGAAGCCGATGCAAAAGCAAATGCAGAAAAGCTGCGCAAGTTGTTGGAAAAAGCCGAAAAGATGCGGAATCCTGTTTATGCCCGTATCTTCTGTATCCAGAGATGGATGAGGAAGTATCGTGGGCGTGTGGACAGGAAGTCGTATGTTTGGTTGGAAGGCAATTCGTATGGATTTGCGGAGGCGATGCAGATGCAGTCAGAAGGGATTGCACCATTTGGTGGGGAAGATGGAGAGAGGGCGATTGATACTCACATCATACAGACCCAACGCTTTGAGATTTCGGTGGCGGAGTCTAAAGATTATGGAGCTTCTCAGATGCCACGTATTTTGTGGTACATGTGGGTCAATACATGCCGCTTGGTGATTGAGGACAGCCATATCATTCCATGTTTGGAACATGGACTGTTGGATTTGCTGCCGGTCACTGATTTTTCGGAGCTGCTGCGTTGTCCATATTTAGGTAGGGATGATGTGCTGGAAAATCAGTTTGCCAGATGGTTCCGGATGTACATTGCAGCCCAGAATGGTGTGCCAGAATGGGTAGGTTTGCATTCGGAGGATGTTATGGCAGAGGCATACGAGCAGATGGTTGGATTGTTGGAGAAGATGAGACATCGGCAGTTAAGGAGGATGGAGGAAGATGTGGTGCCTTCTCCAGAGGATGAGGTGCAGTGCAATGGGTGCCAGTCACGTGGATTGTATGGCAATATGTATCGGAAGGAGGGTGCGAAGTGTAGCTTCTGTAGATACTGCGCAGTGCAGATTGGTTTGCCGGTACCTCCAGCTGAACTTGATTCACCGCCGGTTTCGCCTCCATCTCCACCAAATTCACCGGTGGTTGAGAGTGATGACGAAGATGTCTGAATTGGGATTGTTATAATTTGTAAGGTAGTTAGTTAAGCAATTTTTGGAACAGAAAGGACAGAATAATGCGTGTTTTTTGTAGTTAATGGGTGCCCAGATAGAATGGGAATGTTCATGTTCAAAGTTGTAGTTGGTTATAATAGTGTCAATGTGTGTGAATTGGAGGTTAGGATGGATTGTGTAAAGTTTTCTGGGCAAGTCAATTAATATTTTATTTGGACAATTTTGGTGGAAACATTTTAGATAATTCATAAAATGATTTATTTAAAAAAAGTAAAATTCTGGAAAATTATTTTTTATTGGCTTTAATAAGTTTTATAAAATTTCCACCAAGGCTTTTAATTCCATTAAACATATTGTCATAAAAACGAATAAATAAGCAATTATTTTTTATAATACCATTACCATATCCATTTTCTTGAATAAATTCAAAGCAATTTTTGTTTGTAAAAAGTCCATAGGCATAAACTTTATTTTTATAAATATTTTCTGAATAGTTAAATTCTATCAATAATGAAATATTTTTACCAATAACTTCAAAAAATGTAATACGAATTTTATCTTCTGGTTCAAAGTTTAATTTTCCTTGATTAACTCCAGAATTAATAACATTGACATGAGAATATTTTCCTACATAACTTTTACCTTCCATATTATAATATACAAAATAATTATTCTAAATATTATTTTTGTTCTGCTGGAACATACCAAACAGTTCTTCCATTTTTATCTTTAAAATGTTCAACAGGATTTCCTTTTGGACTTTTCGTTTGTTTATAAATAATGAATTTATATTTATTGCCGGATTTTTGTTTTTTATAGCTCAATCTTACTATTTTGGAAATGCATTTTCGCAATTTCTCTATTTGTTCAGGTATTAGTCGGCCAATCTCCGTTTTTGGATGCAACCCCGCACAATACATTATGTCCGCTCGCAAATAATTTCCCACACCACTCGCAAATCCCTGCTCCAGCAACAAATCACATAATTGCAAGGTTTCTTTAAATTGCCCCAATTTAGCGATAAATTGGGAGGGTGTGATAGATTGAGTGAGTGGGTCATATCCGAGTTTATTGAGTTTGTTGGTAAGAATTTGAGGGTCAATGATGTATTGGATTGTGCCGAAATTTCGGTAATCATTGAAGTAGAAGTTGGAGCAATTGGTGGAGAATTGTATGTTGTCGTGTTTGATGGGTTTATTGTGAATATTAAATTTTCCTTTCATGCCTAATGTGAAGAGAAGGAAACCTTTATTGAGGGTGAAGTATATGAATTTTCCGTGGTTTTTGATGCTTTTGATGGTTAGAGGAAATTGTAGGAGTTCCCATCCTTTAGGGGGAGAGTGGCGGAAATATCTTCCACCGAGGATGGAGATGGATTTTATTTTGCACCCGACAAGTTTTTGTAGTTTTTCGGTGAATAAACAGACTTCAACGCCTTCTGGCATATATTATAATAAGAAAAAAGTGATTATTTAAAGGTTAATTGCTTATAATAGTAGACAGAATGCCACCAAAAAAGGGTTTGACAGTAAAAGAATATAATACGAGATTGCTACAAATATTTGATGAATTGCAGAGGGAAATAGAGTATCCTATTGGAAGGACAAGGTATAAAAAGAAGATTCAGACACATTCATTGGAGGAAAATGTGGACTATAATAAGTTGCATTTGCTGATAGAAAATTTGGAAATTTTGCCGATAATATCTAATAAGCAAGTGCTGGAGAAAGTCCAACAGTTGTTGAAAAAGGATATGATAAATGGGATGGTAAATAGTGTGGTAAATGGGATGAAGATGGATTTTGAGGTTTTATTTGGATTGATAAAAGTTTTATATGGAGATATGAAAAAGGAAAATTACAATGTTTCGCATTTTTACAGAAATATTGAAAAAGTACTGGATACTAAATATGACAATTGGCAACAATTGGAAGAAAAGGAGGGGCGAAATGTTGTTTTCTTTTTTTTGCAGTTGTTGACNTTAAGTGTNGAAAACTTGAAGATTGTATTGATGCCAGAACGGCAAGTATTTGGGAAGAATGTGAATGTTTTATATGAGAGGGAAATGGATATGACCCACTCTGGTATAAAAAATTTATGGCAACAGGTAAATTATCAGTTTACAGCTGTAGAAAAAACTGGCTGGTTTGAGAACAACCAGATGGAATATAAAATGTATGTTAGTGTTGTTTTATACAATGGCAAAAAGAAATTAGATGGCCAATTGGAACCAGAATGGGTAACATTATTTCATCAACCGACAATAGATTGGATGAATGTTCGCAATCACGATGTAATATTGAATAAGACTGGTTGTTTTCTTTTAACATTTGGTGCATTTTTGCAGACAAAGAATGCGGTAGATAGGTTAAAATATTTATGTGCTGGAGGATTGAGTAAGAGTGTATACAATGTGAGAGATACAGCAGATGTAGATTTTTTCGTGATGGATTATGGAGATAATGTGGAGAAATATGGTTCTTACAAGCCAAATATTGGTGTAGGAGGTATATTTGATGATTTTGGGAAAACTTATTATAGTAATGAGGCCTATTATTTCCCGATGAAGCCAGAATTGTATGAGAAACAGCAGGAATATAAGAGAACAATTGTAAAACCTTCAGGGCCGAAAAATATATTGGACAATTATCCGGTTTACAGTTGTAGTGGATTGAAAGCTGGAAGATATGTGGATATTTATGGAGCATTATGTAGGAAGATTGGCTACAGAGTGAATCATTTGGATGATGTAGTGGTTAATCCGGAACATAGGATATATGTTTTTGGGTGCCCAGTTGTTCAATTAAAGTTGGAGTTGGTGAGGGATATGATAAAGGATATAGATTTAGGGAGGATATCTAAGAAACAATTTCATGATTTGCATTATTTGTATAAAAATTATGAACATTTATTTGAACATAATGAGTTGCAAATGTTGGGGATGTTGAATATTGAAAACAGAACAACTAATGCGCCTTTACTATCATTAAAAACGAACATTTATCACAGCAATTTAGAAGATGCTGCATTTAAACCACAAATAAGGAGATATCCGATGTATATGGAAGATATAATGAAAGAATGGATAAAAGGTGGACCATTATTAGTGTCAAGCAATAATAAAATTGTTGAACAGGATATGATGCGAACATATCAGAGACCGTTATTATCATCATTGCCGGAAAACCAGATGTATTATTATGAGATATCTGCTGGAGGGGAATTGATGATATATGTGGGGGAAGAGGCATCATTTTATGAGGATATTGTAGTAAGTGGCAATATGCGAGTAGAGATGGGGAAGGATAAGAAGATAAGTTTAAATGTAGGATGTAATAAGATGAAGAAGATTTATCAACAACTGGATACGATGGATAAAAAGAAGGAGTATAGAATGTTGCTGGTGAATATGATGAAGAATTTGGTGCAGATGCATAAGATAGTGGATTGCCATACGAGAGAGAGGGTAGTTGTAGATTTGCTGAAGTAGATTAACGGCGGAATGATGTTCTTGGATTGGGAGTGATACTGTTGTATCTTATAATTGGAGTAAGAACTAAGGGTTTACGGGGGAAGTTGGTGGATATTTTATTATTAGGCGTATATTGTGGTGCTTCAATGATAGGAGGGAGTTTATTAGTTTTTTGGAGGAAATGGGGGAGAGATTTGGGTGGTTCTTGAGGGAAAAGGTTTTTGTTTATATTTACTTTTTTTTTCTCGGGGATAGTTTCCGGTTTTTTAAATTCCAGTTTAACATCTCTTTTATCAAGGAGCTTGTTGGATTCTTGGATGGAGGCATCTTTATTTTTAAGGAAATTAGCGAGAGTACCTTCATTTAATGTTTCTTCTAAATTGTTAAGGTTTTTTTCAATTGCTTCATCATCAATATTATCAAATAGGTTGTTAATTTCGTTAGCGAATTCGTTATCTTCGGCATTATTGAGTCCTAATGTTTCAATAATTTCTTTAATAGGTTCTGGTAGGTCAAACATGGAGGCTAAAAGTGAGAATTGTTGTATTTTTTCAATGAATTTGTTTCCTTCTTTAAGTTCACCTTCAATGTAGTGGAGAAGGCGAGCGAGATTGTGGAGTTTGTTAGATTTAATGCATTGTTTGCGAACATTTCTAATAAATTTAACGGTTTTTTTTACTCTTGTGGCGAGAGATATTTTAGATTGGATGGAACTGATGCTGGAGTCATAAGGGTCTAAATAGAGGTCACGGAGTTTAATCCAGACGATGGTGAATATTTTGGCGTAATCGTCGGAAGATTGTAAGAGATTTTGCAGGGTTTTAGTCATTAATTGTTTAGGATAAAAAAAAAATGGGTTAAAAAAAAATAGTTATTTTTTTATTATACATATGGAAGAAATAACAATAGAAAATGAGAAAACAACGGAGAAATTTATAACAAATATAATATTTGGACAGAAATTAATAAATGATTTATCTATAGATAAGAAGAAGACTGTGAATATAGATTATTTTTTAAATCACATAAAAAATTTCAATAAACAGAAAGATAATGAATGGTCTAAAAAAATAAATTACGAAAAATACAGTGCAATGATTATTGATAAAATGGAGGATAAATTGGTGGATGATTCAGATGTAGTTGTTAAAAATTCCTATCATATAGAGCCATATTGTAAAAAAAATGTAAAAATCATGACACCATTGGCAATATATAAGAAAACGGGTTTCCATTATAAGTTGGTTAAATTGGAGAGTGAAGAATATGATTTGTTTAGTATGATATATTATAATAACCAGATAATAGGGTATGTGGCATGTGGAAAAAAAGTTAAGAATAGTTATAAAAATTTGTATGTGGTTTTATGTAAAAAATATGACAAAATGTTTTATGATAAATCCAAAAAAAAATTGGCAATAATGAATGAGATTGTTGAAAATATTTCTTTTTATGAGAAGGAGATTTACAATCGTTATTTAAGGAGTTTCCGTTCATTTTTAAATTCAATAGTTTATGAAATTATAAGTGAGAATAAGATGATAAAGAATTTGGTGTGTATTGGTGAGGAAGAGGGTGGTAATTTATTACAATTATTTGTGCAGGATTTTATTGTAAATTTGGGAGATTATAATGTGAAAATAGAAGAGATGAATATTTATACAATGATGTATAATAGTGCGATGAGTAGTACAGAGACGTATTACAAGGATTTTTTAGGATTATATGGGAAGAATAGTGTAATAACTTGTTTTAGTGAAAAGAATAGGGCGTATGATACATGGGAAGAAGATTTGCATTCAGAGTACAATGTTATTTTATTGTAAAAAAGTGAAAATTTATTTTTTAGTTTTTTTAATTTGAAAATGTATCATTTAGAATTGATAGAAAATGATGTTTTGGAGGGTTTTGTAAATGATTATGAAAGTGTAATAAGAGATAATGAGGAAGCAAAAACATTGACAGAAATTAATGATTTTTTTAATGAGATGTTGGGTTTAAGTATTTTTCCATCAACAAAGGAATCACGAAAAATAATGAAGAAAAACTTTAATAGGTTGATGGTAATTTATAGGAAGAAAAGAAGATTGGAGAATATGGCAAATGTTATGAATTTGGATTTGCACAATTTTGTTGGAAAATATTTTAAGATTATATCGGAGGATTATTATTTGGTAAAAGTGGAGAAAATCAATACAAAAACAGTTGGATTAAGTTACTATAATATTGAATGGATAGATAATGGATATATGGTGGAAATGAGGAATAACAATCCAGCGTTTTTATGTTATGGTGTGATGAATAAGTATAATTTTTTGTACAAATGTGACAGAGAGGAAGTGTTAGAGGAAGATTTTGCAACAAGGATATTTTAGTAAAAAAAGTGATTATAAATTGGATAAATATATTTTAACTAAAATGTATACAAATGAAATATTGACTGATTCATATGTTTATGATTGGGTCAGTAATAATTTAGATTTACTGGAACAACACAAATATTTGGTGATGTGGTCAACAAGATTTGAGCCATGTGAGGCAGTAAATTTTTTGAATACAATTTTTGGCGGGGATGAGAAATTGAGTGATTTAAGTAAAAACAAACAACAGATATGTGTTATTAACAGTAAAAAAATTGCAGCAACTTTTTTGATGAAAAGGAAGGAAATATGTAAACAAAAAGTATTGGAAAAGGATTTTACAGAATATTTTGAACGTATTTTTTTAGTTTGCAGAGGGTGGTCAACAATGTTAATTAGAATAATTGGAGAATCTAAATGTAGATTAAAAATAAAAGAGTATGAATTGAAGAAAAATAAAATAACGATTTCTAACACTGGAAGTGTGGAATATTTTGGTCCAATAATAAGCAATGGAAATTGGATTGAAAAACGAGTTCATGTAATAGATAAAATCGTTTTTGAATATGAATGTTTAAAGAAAGAGATTTTTAATGAAAACGAAAATTTTGAAATTGGCATTCATGGTTGTCAACAGATTTTGGAATAAAATATAATTTATAAAATAATAATTTAAACTACTTTAACTGGCCTTTTCTTTTTAGGCTTTGTCTCTGGAAGCTTATTCTTTGTGGAAACTTTCTTCTTGGAAGCAATATCTTCCCTTATTTCTTCCGACGTTTTCTTACCAACTTCCTTAACAACCCGCTTTTTCTTAGGTGATTGTTGGGCAATTTGTGGTTGTTCAACAACTTCTGGTTCCTCTTCTGTTGTTTGTTCATCTTCAGTAATTTCCTGTTGGTCGTCTTCAATTTTTACTTCTGGGCGATAAATACGCTTAATAGCAGAAGATTTCAATTCCTCAAGACATTGTTGGTAGGATAAATTGTATATTTCGGAATTTGGAAATATTTTAGAAAATTTGTCTAATTTATCTTCTAAATATGCACTAATTGTTTTTGGAAACAATACAATAAATTGTTTAACATTATTACCACGAATATACTCTTGAACACTTCCACCTTGATTTTTGAAAAAAATATTCTGCAAATAAAATTTTGAGTAGAAATAATAAAAAATTGGAGAATAAATACTATCTTTGGGGTTCATAGTAAATGCTTGAGAAGCATAGTAAGGAATACCAAAGTTAAAACTTACAAAACCAGAATATTTACCTGTTGCTGCTACAATTACTTCATCACCATTTCTGTTTGATTGATTGTGATACCCAACAGGATTTTTACCTCCTCCAAAAACTTTATATTCTCCTTTCTTGAATTCTTTTTTATCAAGTTGTTTACCATTCCTAATTTCAAATATATCTCCCAATTTTTTCTCTTCACAATCTTCTTCTTCAACAATTCTTTTGATTTCCTTTTCAATTTCCTTTTCCAATTTTTCAATGTCAGCTTTTGCTTTCATCATTGCATCGTAAGGTTTGGAAATTTTATCTGTCCAATACTTAATCTGCGATTCATCTTCTGGGAAAGGGATTTGAATATTAGAAACAATTGCTTTTGTTAAATGTTTAATTGTTGAACCATTCCCGCTAAAAATGATTGTATCCCATAAGATTGACAAGATTTTGTGAACAAATTGCTGGTATTTTGTTTGAATTACAAAATTATCTGCAGAACAAGAAAAATCTNTGCCATAATGCAACGGTAAATTTCCACCTGTTCCCATAATAATACGTTCTCCAACATAATCTTTCCATTCACATTTCTTTATCTTAAGTCCTGATGTGAAAAAATCATATGAACCAGTATCTTTACCATCTGCAGCAACATGCTTACTTTTCTTATCATAAATGGTTTTTTTCTGAGAAGTGTAAAAATATTCATCATCTAACTTCTTTAGAACCCATCCATCATTAACTTCAATAATAATAGGGTTGTACTTCTTAGAATCAAAGGAAATAATTTCATCTTCCAAAATTAATTGAGCATTCACATGTGCAACCAATTTTTCAGAAATGCTTTTTATTTGTCCTTCTTTTTCAACTAAATCCATAATTTTTCCAGTTTTCTTAATCTCTTCTGGTGTACAACGTTTAAAAACATTTGCTGAACATCTTTCAATAATAAGTTCAGAAAACTCAATGTTAGATGTTTTTTCTTCTGTTTTCTCAAATGCAATGATTGAAGTTTTTGTTGTAGTATTCTCAAACGCATTTGCTGGAATACTAATCATGTGTGTAACCTTAAAATCTTGAATCAAATGTTTCCTCAAATTTTTGTAAACACTGTTAAAAAATACTCCTTCTTTCATAACAACAACTGCTCTTCCATTTTTCTTCAAAGAAGCCATAATCAAAATCATACTGCAAGCTTCTTTGTCATTGCATTTAAGTTGCTCTTTTTCAGGTTTTCCTTCATTATACGTTCGCACATAATCCTGAATTCTTTTACTGCAAGTATCAATATTTACATTATCCTTTAGTTTAGATTGTCTATCTTCTTTGGAAAGTTTATTAATCTTTGCAATTTCCTTGTTAATTTCCTTAATAAGTTCATTTCTTTCCTCTTTTTCTTCTGTTGACAAATTTTCCTGATTTTCTCTTAATTCTTTGGCATAATTTTTCAGACAAAACACTTCATCATCACGCAATTTTTGTTCTTCCGATTTTTCTACTTTATCACCACCATATGGTGGATTTGTAAAAATCTCATCAAAATACCTTCCATAAAGTTTGCTCTTAAAAGAATTAAACCAATCAAATTGAGATACCAAATCCTTTGCTCCCATATCAGGAAAATCACCTGTCAAACATAAATATTCTAATGCTGCGGTTCTCACAACATCTCTACTCATATCAAAATGGAAAATCTTTTTCTTATTTTGGGGATGTGCCCAATCAATATCATATTCCTTATTTAAAGACTTAATATATCCAAGTGTATATCCTCCAGAACCACCAAAAGGGTCACACATCATCGGAAGTGTTCCATCTTCTAAAAGTCTTGGTGGAAATTTATCGTAAGTAAAATCTGTAATTGGTCTATCGGTAAAATATGCACCCATCTCACTAATTGCTGACTTATCTCGTCCAATAAAATATTCGTAAACTTTACCTGCCAAATGAGCTCCTTTATTCTCATAAACACTAATTTTCTCAATCAATCTGAAAAAATGTCTCCATTCATGAAAATCTAATGTTTCTGGAAAATCAATCCACATAAGCAATCTAAGAGTTGGATTTTCCCATATTTTCCTCTTTAAATCAGTCAAAACATTAAATTGTTCACTCTCTGTTTTAACCTGCAAAATATATGAAAACTTCAATTTCTCATCTAATCCTGTTTTATCAAAAACATTTTCTTTCTCAATTCTATAAAGTCCATAAAAAAAGTTGAAAAATCGTAATGCTTCTAATCCATATCCAATCCCATGATTCCTTAGAAAATCATGGATACTGTGAATATGGCTTTTTAAAGCATCACGACATGCATATTCATCTGTAAGCGACATTGTATACATTATTCTGTTTATATTATAAATTAAATCATTTTTTTTAATATAAAAAAAATCCTAATGATGAAGAAATATAGGTTGTACCCTTCTTAATACGGATGCAAGTGAAGTTATTTCTCCATAAAGTTCCACTGGATTAATCGGCAAACATAGTTCCTCTCTTTTTTGCTCATATGCCTCAGGAGTTGTAATATTGTTTTCCATAAGCAATCTTAGCCAATCTTCAAATTCCAGTTCATTCTCATTAATCCCTAAAAAATCTGACCATCCTCCCCAAAGAGTTGCAAACTCATTTTCTGGAGTTTCTGGAAAACCCAAACGAACACAATTATTCCTATACTCATCAGGATAGCGAAAATTGTGCTGTTGAACTTGAGTTTTAAGCAAGTTAAACTCATCTTGTCTGTCAAATTCCAGTTGTTCCTGAAAAAGTTGAGCAAAATGTGACTCAATCTGTGACCATTCTAGTTTTGTCAAATCAAACTGATCCAAATGAATCTGGATGTTTTGTGAATCCGATATCGCAAACGAAATTGATGATGTCCTTGGGTTAAATGTAATGCTGTTCATAAGCTGCAAATATTGTTGCACTTTGGAATTTCCAGAACCTTTTGTATTGTTCGCAATGTCCACCAAATTCATATAATATCCCAGCATCCTATCTGCCAAAAATCTCGCCTTTTGTTCATCATCTGCCACAACAATAGTGTCAATAATATGCGCATTTGTCTTAAATCCTTCTGGATCTGTCCTTAAAACTCTTCCAATTGACTGAATTGTTGGAATATCACCACGATTCATCGTTTTGTCTAAAAATGCTGCAATTGAAAGTTTCGGTATGTCCGAACCTTCCCTGTGCATCATTGGGCAAAACATAATTCCTGATGTTGATTCATAATATTCCCGATATCCATCTTTATTGGAAAAATCACTTGACTGTATATATGACGTTAATCCTGACAAATTGTTGAAATATCGCTTCTTCTGTTCCCAAAATTCTTGCCAATTCCTTGTGTTCTGCTTAATACGTCCCCAACCAATTATCTTCTTGTATGGCGAAGTTGCACAAATATTGTCAATAATCTTCATAACCTGCATTTTCTCTTCCTGTGTAAACATATCTCCATTATCATCTGTACGTTGTACATTCACCCAATGAAATACTGGTGGCACCAAAATACCCAATTGGATTGCTTCCCTTGCTGTACAAATGGAATAAATGTTCAACAGTTCATCATTGTTCTGTTTGTGAAACAATATCTTCAATCTGTCTGTAAATGTTGACACATTCAAGGAATTTACATCAATACCCTGTATTCCTGAAAAATCAATGCTCTTTGCATTTCCTTCTCTAATTGGTGTCGCTGAAAATCCCAAAATCTTTGCATGATTACCCAATCCCCAATCAATCATAAACTTGAACGCCTCATTCGCCATAATTCCATGTACTTCATCATAAATGATAAGGCTCGGCTTATCGTTAATCTGTCTGTACTTTGGTACTTCAGCATTCTTCTGAGTCAAAAACGCCCTATTTGCAATCATAAATTTCGGCTTGTCATATTGTTGGTTCAACTTCTCAATGCAATGTCTTCTGCCTTCTCTGTTCACCATATCGGCAACTGTAAATTCGTCCATCTTAATAATGCCCTTGTTGTACCAATCTTGGAATTTCTCAATATCTGGTCTTCCATCTTTTGTGAACATATCCTGCATAATGCTTACTCTTTCTGTGATAAACAAAATATGTGCTTCTGGATTCTGTGCATGAAACTGGTGAACCAAATGCAACGCTGTATTCGTTTTTCCTACACCTACTGTGTGACAAATCAATCCATTCCGAAAATCCTGTTCCAATACCTTGTCAATTGCCTCCTTTTGGGGTGGTCTCCATACAATCTTGTCTCCTTCTGGCTCATCCAATGTAAAATCCTCATAACGATAAGTTGGATTNATNGANTGATTGAACTTGNANAGTNTTNTCNAACAAAATATTGTCATACAAAAATAACGCCAATTCTGGGCATAAATCATATGCATCTTCTATCTGCTGTCTATTCCAACCTTGTTCAATCTTTTGACCAATCACTTCCCTCATTAAATGAGCAAAAGCAATCTTTTTGGGAATATATTGGTACAAATCCGGATATTCTATCCTCATAACTTCCAAATAACCAATCCTTGATTTTTGCAACAAGGAATGGAATACATCCCAACACTTGAAAAATTGTTCCATTGTATATTTTTACACAATGCATTCCCATTTACATTCATTTTTTTTGCAATTTAAAAGAAATTTATGATTTATAAAAAAATGCAGAGTGAGATATTACAAAGAATAAATTGTGGAAGAGATTTGGAAATTTATGATGAAAAAGATGTGGATATAGTTTTTATGTTAAAAGAAGATGTAATAAAACAGGAAATTCGTGAAAAAAGGCAAGATAAAAAGTTTAGAAGAATGGTGGAAGAAAAATATGGAAAATGTGCAATTTCTGGTGTAATAACAGAGGAATGTGAAGTAGCGCATATAAAACCTTTTTGTGAGTGTTTGGAAGAAGAAAAATATGATATAAGAAATGGTATATTATTGGGAGCACAAATTCATAAATTATTTGATAAATATTTTTTTACAATTCATCCGAATTCGTTAAAAATAATAGTTAGTGATTATGCAAAAGAAAAGAATTCGTCAATTGTGCCATATGAAGGTTACAAAGTAGATGTAAGTTGTGAATATTTAATTCATCATTATAATAAGTTTATGGAAAAAAATTGAAGTTTCTTAGTTCTAATTTATAAAAATAAAAATGGCACAGAAAAGTTTGTTAGAATATTTTTCCGCTAAAACTGAAAAAAAACAAATTGAGCAGCCACCTTCTATTTTAGAAGAAATCCCCTTTAATAATCGTCTACAAATTGCCAGAGATAAAGTAAAATATTTACCAAAATTAAAAGAAAAGTTGTACGAAAAATGTCGTACAATTGGTGGATGTACACCAGAAATATTGGATAATTTTTATGCAATATTTGAGGATGAGGAGATGTTATTTTTGGTTAGTTTTTTTAGGAGGCGTATACCGAATTTGGAGTCATATTACAAGAGATTAGGTGAAGAATTTTATTTAATTAAGCGAAATAAATTTACGAAAGTTTTTTTACAATGCATAGAAATCCTACATTTAGTCGGTGATATTCAATTTATTATTCGGGGAAGTGCCGGCAGCAGTTTAGTCACATATTTGTTGAATATAACCAACATTGACCCCATTAAAGAAAAAATCAGTTTGGCCAGATTTATGAGTCATACAAGAAAAGATATGCCCGACATTGACATTGATTTACCTTACAACCAGCGAGAAATGATTTACGAAAAAATATTTAACAAATGGCGTGGGAAAGTNGCNAGNATTAGTAATCATGTTATGTTTAAGTCCAAAACGAGTTTGAAAGAAGCAGTGAGACAAGCAGGTTACAGGAAGTTTTTGCCGAAAGACTTTAAGCTGCAAGATATTTTTGAAAAAGAAGAAGACCAAAATGCTGTTTATGAAAATGCCGCCAAGTTAGAAGGAACATTCGCTCATTATAGTTTGCATTGTGGTGGCATTGTCATTTTTGATGATATTGTACCAGAAAAATACTATCTCCAGCAGTTCCAAATTTACAAAAGTAAAAAAACAATAACTGGTGCACAAGTTCGTCTTAACAAAGATGAAGTTGAAACAGAAAACCTCATTAAATTGGACATTCTATCTAACAGAGGATTGGCGCAATTGGTTGACATAAGTAGTATGTTGATTGAGGATTATCCGGATGGTGATGAGAAGACTCAGCAATTGTTGGCAAGAGGTGAAAATTTGGGTATAACATTTGGTGAAAGTCGTGGGATGCGTAAAATTTTTATGCTGATGAAGCCGAAATGTATTTATGATGTGGCGGTTGCGTTAGCACTTATTAGGCCAAGTGCGAGTATGAACAATCAGAAGTCAGATTTTTTGCGGGATTATACAACAATTTTACATGAATGCAAATCATTTAGAAGAGAAAACGACATAGATTACCTAATTTTTGATGATGATGCAATCCAATACATTGCCCGATTGCTGAATATAACAGAGGGAGAGGCGGATGTTTACAGAAAGGCATTTGCAAAAAATCGCTATCAAGTGAAGGCGCAATTTTTGTGTGCATTAAAGCTCAACCATCCGGAATTTACAGAGGATAAGATTGATTTAATTGTTCAATTATTAGAGCAATTGCAGGCATATAGTTTTTGTAAATCGCATGCAATTTCTTATGCGAAATTAGTTTGGGCATTGGCTTATCAGAAAGCGCATAATCCACAGCTGTTTTGGTTGGCAGCATTGAATCATTGCAACTCAAGTTTTCGGAGATGGGTGCATTTTAGAGAAGCATGCCATTCTGGAATTAAACTAATCACTGGAAAAAGACCATGGCGATTAAATGGAGACCAATTAATGTGTTCTGGTGTCCAATTAAAGCTGAAGATTGACCCAATAAAAGATTATTGGCAATATGGTTACTGGACAACACCGCAATTCCTGCCCAATATGTATGCGGAATTTTACACTGGAATTCCTCAACAACCTAAAAAGAAGATTAATCCATTTCTGCCGACAGAACCGGTACCAATGGTTAGATTTCGTGGATTGGTGGCAACAGGAAGACCGTTTAATGCGGAAAAGAGGATGAGGAGTTTTAAGCCGACTGTTTTGGAGGGGAGTGAAAAGATTGCAGTGGAAACGGGTCAGAAAAGGTTTGGAAGAACAATAACTTTTTTTACTGTTGGTGTGGCGGATGGTCAATATTTAGATTTGGTGCTTTGGGGACAATATCCGGTTGGAAAGATTCATTGCATAGAGGGTGAAGGGATGGTTAAAGATGGGGAAACTTGCATGTGGATACAGGTTACAAAGTTTAGTTTTAGTAGAATCTAAAGAGATTGTGCTAATAGAATACAAAATGGAAGTAGCAACGGTGTCATTTTGTGAGGAGATTTATAATAATGGGGGAGTTATACATGGATTTTCGCAGTTTTTTAATGCAATAAGTAGTTTGATTTTTAGTTTAGTTGGTATTTGGCATTTATATTTTGTAGGAAATCATACAGAATTGTTAAGTATAATTGGCCAGACTATATTGGTGGGAATTGGTAGTTTTATTTTCCATGGGTTTCCAAATAGATTCACACAAATGATGGATGAATTGCCAATGATTTTGCTGATTATAAGTAGTTTAAAATTGATGATACATCATATTTTTTTAACAAGGCGGTTAAATAATCATTTGCAGATGATAACTATGTTTAGTGTGGATATTTTGCAAATATGTGTGATATTGTTTAATGTTTCTTCAACATTCTTTTTGATATTTGAGATGTTTTATATTGCAATGATTTTATGTTATGTAACAATTGCATTGATTGCCAATTGGGAAAAGCGCAAACATATTTTTAAAAATGTTTTAATTGGATTATTGGGATTTAGTTTTTGGTTAATAGACCAATATGCATGTACACCTTTTTTAGCAATGTTTTCTTTGCACTCTTTTTGGCACATATGTATGGCAATAGTTGTGTTTAATTTTATGGAATTGTACAAAATATTTAAGATAGAAAGTGGGGGAAGAAGAATTATTATAAAACAGAAGGGGCCTTTTTTTATTGGGTCAACAACTGGTTATGTTGAATGGCAAGACGACTTGTGAAGTTCACATTTGCTTCAATATTGCCTTGTTCCTGAGCAATAAGTGCTGGTGTCTTGCCTTGTTTGTTTGGCATTATTTTTGCACCATTTTTTAGCAGGAATTCTGTTGGTGCTTTCCAGAACACGGGAATTCTGGGGATGATTGTGTAGTGTAAAACATTGTCGCCATTATTTGTGACAATGTTAATGTTATCGTAATATGGCACAATCAGCTGCAGAACATCCAATTCAATGGCTGCCAAATGGAGTGGCAATTCACCCTTCTCATTGGGGATGAACAGCATTTGTTGCTGACCATCTGCAAGAAGTCTCCGAATTGCACTTACATTGCCTGTAGAGGCAGCAATGTGCATGGGAGTGCTTTTGCTCATTGCTCATCCTTAATAGTTGTTAAAATTGCGATTTTCAATATCAATTTTTTTTACATAATAAATATGGAATTTAGTTTAGGGAATTTTTCTTCTAATTCATGGTGGATATCAAGTAAATGATTATTGTTAGAATTATCCAAACATAAACTAATAAAATATATGCCATTTTTGTTATTGTATATTTTATCTTGGGTTGCCAATAATTGAGACCAATGGATTTCTTTACCATTATTTTGTATAATTTTATCTAAAATTTTGTACAATTCCGAAACATTATTTACAAAATTATCATCATCTAATTGGGCAGATTTCTGCAAAACATAGTCGTAATATTGCATATAAGAGTTAAAATATTGTTGTAATTCGTACATATTTACACAAGGATAATTAAATACACTGTACAGAAAATTTAAGGGGGAATTATTATAAAAACGAAAAAGTCCATATGATAATACAATGTATGTAGTAAAAGGATAATATATTTGAAATAAAAATTGGAAATATGATGTAAAAATAAATGCAATGGCAAATTGTGAAAAAAGTGTGAAAGGATTATAGGTATGGGAAAAAATGCATTCAATATATGCAATTAAAATAGGTAAATCAAGAGTCATTGTTATTTTTAATAATCAAGTTTTTTTTAACTTAAAGATTTTTTTACAATATTATAAAAACTGATTTTTTTTGTAATAAAATGACTGATAATAAAATGACAACTTTAATCATTGTTGAAAGTCCAGCGAAAGCCCGAAAGATTGGGCAATTGTTGGGCAAAAACTATGTCGTTAAAGCAAGTATGGGACACATTATGGAATTGGCAAAGGAAAACATGGGCATTGATGTAGAAAATGGTTTTGAGCCTTCTTATTCTGTAATTTCTGGTAAAGCAAAAGTAGTGAAAGAGTTGAAAGAATCAATGAAACAAGCGAAAACAGTTATTTTAGCAGGAGATGCAGACAGAGAAGGTGAAGCAATCAGTTGGCATGTTGCCCGTGTTTTAAAGTTGCCAGTTGATACAACACAAAGAATTGTGTTCCATGAGATTACAAAGACTGCATTGGAGAATGCCGTTAAAAATCCGACCAAATTGAATATGAATTTAGTGAATGCCCAGCAGGCACGTGCAGTTTTGGATAAGTTGGTAGGATTTGAGATAAGTCCGATATTGTGGAAGCAAATTCAGCCGTCATTGAGTGCAGGGAGGGTACAGACACCGTTGTTGCATTTGGTGATGGATAGGGAGAAGGAGATAGAGAAATTCAAGAGTAAGTCATATTTTAGTACTTATGGGCAATTTTACGTGGATAAGGATGATATTTTTGTGGGAGTTTTGGACAAGAAATTTGAGAAGATTGAGGATGTTAAAACTTTTATGAATGATGTTTTGCCTGCCCAATTTGAGGTTGCCAATGTTAAGAAAGGAATTAAGACGAAGAAGCCTGCACCGCCTTATACAACGAGTAGTTTGTTGCAGGATGCCGGAGGGAAATGTCGTATGAGTAGTAAGCAGATTATGGCGAGTGCGCAGAAGTTGTATGAGACAGGAAAGATTACATATCATAGGACTGATTCCACAGCATTGAGCAAGGATATATTGGGTGCAATAAAGAAGTATGTGGTTGGGAAATATGGGCAAGATTATGTGAAATTGCGCAATTACAAGACACAGACGAAATGTGCCCAAGAAGCCCATGAGGCAATTAGACCGACAAATGTGGAGATGGAATCTATAACAGATGAGAGTGTAGGACCGAATGAGAAGAGGTTATATCAATTGATATGGAGGAGGACAGTAGCAAGTCAGATGGCGGATGCAACTTTTGCGACATTGTCAGTGATAATTGAGAATAATGTTCGTGAGGAGTTGTTTTTTTCCAATGGGGAGAAATGTACTTTTGAGGGATATTTGAAGGTTTACAATTATGGACAGGATGACAATAAGGAAGAGAACCCAGATGAAGTGCCATTGACATGTTATGAGATTTTGGAGAAGATGAAGAAAGGTGTGAAATTGAATTGGAAGGATATTTATTCAGAGGAGAAAGTAACACAAGGAGTTGGTCATTTTAGTGAGGCGCAATTGATTAAAAAGATGCAAGACACTGGTATTGGTCGTCCATCAACATATAGTAGTATGATTGATAAAATCCAGACGAGAGGTTATGTTGTAAAAGATACGAGAGATGGTGGAAAGGCGGTTATGCATCAAGTTACGATTGTTCCAAGTGGTAAAATGAAGGAGAAGACTAAGGAGGTTGTTTTGAAGAAGGAGATTTCCAAGTTGTTCCCGACGGATGTGGGGAGGATAACTGATAATTTTATGGCAGAGCAGTTTAGTGAGTTGGTAGTTCCGGCATATACGGCAGATTTGGAGATGAAATTGGATGAGATTGCAGATGGCAAGAAACAGTGGCGTCAGATTGTGAAGGATTATTATGGAGGTTTCCATCCGAAAGTTGAGCATTTTGCGGCAATGAAGAGTGATGTTCCGAAAGAGAAATCTAAGCATTTACGTGAATTGGGGAAAGATGCAGAGGGCAATGATATTGTTGCTCGCATGGGACCTTATGGTGCGATGGTGCAGAGTGGGACTAAGGAGGAAGGAAATGTGAAGTATGCATCTTTAGAAGGGGGGATGAGTATTGAGACGATAACTCTGGGAGAAGCGATGGAGTTATTGAAGTATCCGAAAAGTTTTGGGAATTACAATGGAAAACCTTTAGTGTTAAAGAAGGGTAAATATGGCCCATATTTGGATTACAATGGACAGACTTTTAGTTTGAAGAATGCGAATGTGCCGTTGGAGAGTGTAAATCGAGAGAAGGCGATAGAGATTATTACAACGAATACTGGATATACACCAAAAGATAAATCTGTAACAAAAAAGAAGGTTGTATCAAAAAAATGATTTAATTAGATTTATGATTATAAGATAGATAACGATGAATTCTTTTCCTCGTTTTTTGAACTTTTACAAATATCCATATTTTAAGGATGTTTTGGATATATCATTGGAATTTGTGAGGATTGTGGGTAATGATGTGATTGTTCGTGATTATTATGAACTTACACATAATAATTTGCGGGTGGAAGTGATAGAATTGTTTGCGAATGAATTGAAGAATATAGGGATGAAATTGAAGGTTGATTTGGATATTGTGGAAGATAAAATCCAGACGACAATGAAGATATATGCCAGACAGAAATATTTGGATAGGTCGGGGATAGTGCTGGATTTGCGTGGTTCATTGAAGACGAAAGTAGATATGGCAATTGCGAAGAAGGTGAGTAGTATGACAAGTGATTTTTTCCCACCCTATTTTAATGTTTTTTATGTTTTCGGGAGTTTGCGTGGTAAACAGTTGGAAATGTTAAGAAGCAAAGTGTACTGCTTTTTGGAAACAAACAATTTTCCAAAAAGGGTTAAAAGGGAGCAATTGGGTGTGTGTATGCGAGAAATGTTGTATTTAAAACCAGAACATTTTGAGCAAATACGCAAGGAATTGCTTGTTAGAGGAATACAATTTGAATATTATAAAAAACGGATGGTTTGGTGCCGCTAACTCACTTGAAGTAAGGCTTTACCACATCCCCCTCCACGAAGAATGGGTGCTGCTGCCACTCCTGTTGTGCCTCTTCCACTCCCACTCTAGCTGTCTGGGCTTTTGCATAAGCTCTGGCTGCCTGAACGTAGGAAATGTAGGAAACGAGGTATTCAACAGGCTGGTCTGGGTTGACATCAGGCTCTTCAGCCAGATGCAGCCACACCTTGTGGTGTTCACCCTTCTTGGCACGGTTCAGCATCTTCTGCCGGTCCGCCTTGATATGGGCATCCACATACTCCTGCAGAAACTGCCAAAGTGTAGATTTGCCCTGCATCAGGCGGTCACATGCAAGAACGGTGGGGTAAATGTGCCCCTTGCGAACAGGCACCGCTTTTGGAAAGCGGTGGCCAGCCTCCTGCAGCTCACCGACAAGACGGAGAATCCCGTACAGGAACGGGATTTGATCCACGTCATCCTGCTCGTGTAGGATGTCAGAAAGACCATCCGGCGTGAGAATGGGCAACAGCACCACGAAGTACCACGCAATGAACTGGGGGTTCTTTGCATTTGGATGCCGAGCGAGCTCATGGAGGGTTTCAGAGGGGAGCTTGTAGGCTTCCGTAAGGACTGCCAACAAAAGGTAAGAGCGGCCAGGGCAGAAGTCTGCCAGCCATTCGGCAATGTTGCTGTTGATGCAACCTGCTGCGAGTATTGCACTCATGATTTCTGCTGCCATAGCATGAACTGCGGGCAAGCGGGAAGCATCACCACCATTGCTGGTGTAATGCTTCAGCAATGAAGTGGGCAGCTCTGCTGCGACAGCATAAAGGTCAAGTGCATCCGAAGACACTGGACGGGTGGGCTTTGAGCCCTTGGATTGCGTTGTCGGCTTTTGGCCGGTGGGCTTTGAGCCCGAACGAGACGCCTTCTTGTTGAACGATGGCATCTTTTCTATTCCGAATGTTTTAAATAATTAGATTTTTGAAGCCATCAATTTTTTTAGACAAATTTTTTTCCACATTCATCCAAATATTTTTGTTCTTGTTCTGTTGTAATTCTTCCCAATGCTATATTTCTTTTAGGATATCTTCCAAACTTTTCCAGAACATTATAATGGGCTTTCATACTTTTTTGCATTTTAGCTGCATATTTATCACTATTAAACAGAAATAATCCCAAATCAACAAGTTCCTTATTTTCAAGATTCTCTTGGTGCATAATGCAAATTAAAATAAAACTCAAATATTTATCATCAATCTTAATCAATCTTTCCAAAACAGTTTTCGCAAATTCTGCAATTTCATCTTGGTACTCATAAGCTTTACTTGTGTTCCTATATATATTTTTAGCCATTTGGTCAACCAATATTATTGCTCCCACGCAATCTTTTATGTTATTATTAATCAATAAAACCTCCAAATTCGCCTCCAAATGACCTTTAAACCATTCCAACTTCGTCCGGAATTTCTCCTCTATCTCTTTATCATATTTCTTATAAAACCATATATCCCTCTCCCTCCTCTTATCCCCGTTAAACCAATAAACCAAAACATCTTCCATCTTTTATAATATTTTGTTAAAATTTCTTTAAGTAAAAAAATGAATAAAAAGTTGGTTGGGTAGGATAGAATGGAAGAGAGATGCGAGAGGCTTTTGGGGTGTTGAATGTAGAATTGCAGGATGAATTGGGTAGGAGATACCCGCAATTGAGGGATATATTACCGGAATTAGGGATAAAGGATGTGAGGAATTATGGATATAATTATTGCTGGGATGGAGATGGGATGGAAGTGCAGATAGAAAATGAGATTTATTATGTAAAAGATGAGAGGTATGTAGAGAAGTTGGAGGAGATGATGAAATTACCGGAAGTGGTGCAATTAAAACCATCAATAGAAGTGATAAAAGAGATATATGATATATATGAGAAGATAGAGAAAAATGAGAATTTGTTGAAGAAAGCGAAGAAATTGGATTTTTTTAATTATGCATATGTGGAGCATTTATCTGGGAAGTTATTTAAGAAAATGGATAGGAAAAATAGTGTTATTGCTACAATGGCTTTTTATTTATATCATTAATTATAAGCGAGACAGATGTCTTTATTTTTGATGCCAGCGCAATTTTGGCAGATTTGATATTTGGAAGGTTTATTGCAATGATAGCATATGTTGTTAAAATCTCCGTCCATATATTCTATAAGTTCTTTTTCTGTTTTTTTGGTATATTTTCTTAAACAAGCGTCATAAATGAATGCATTTTGTAGAAATTGTCGTGCATCTAAATAAGATTTATTTTTGTTACAATCTGAGCAGCAAAAAATTGCGTTATCATCTGAATTAGTACCACCATGTAAATAAGACCTTATATGGTCACATTCTGCAGGACGTATCCATTTGGTTCCGAATAAATCGGGTGGTGTTTCAATGATATAGTTTTTTTTTCGTAATTCATTGTTGACCATTTCACCGGGGAAGAGGTAGCAATTGAGGCAATATGGACAGATGGGCATATTTTTAAAATTTGGTGTATTGTAAAAATGTTGAATATGATTTTCCCAATATTGTATGTTAATATTTTGTATTTGTTTGTAACATTGTTTAATAAAAATATTGGTTTTTTGTGCTAAACTGAATTCATTATTTCTTCTGGCACCAAACATTTATTTATTTTATAATATAATTAATAATTTTTTAATCATTTTTTAGCAGATCAATCTCTCTGCTTCTATTTTCCGTTGATTCATCTGGTGTTTCCAGAATAATTGGTCCATTAAAATTCCATTCTTTTAGAACATTAATAAATTGCTTAAGTCCATCTTTTTTAATGCATCCGATGTCAATATTTTCGTGTCTATCCACTTTACACCCGCAATCTTTCTTGCTATCATTAAGATGGATACATTCCAGATATTGTTTACCAATCATTTCGTCAAATTTCTCCAGAAATTGCCGGCTTTCCGTTTTTAAATTATATCCAGCAGCGAATGCATGGCAAGTATCTAAGCAATAGCCGATTTTAGGGAGGTTTTCTGGTAAAATATTGGTGTGAATATGAGCAATCTGCTCAATAGTGTATCCAATTTCGGTGCCTTGATGTGCAGAATTTTCCAGAATGAGTTTAACACCACTGGGGACATGAGAGCAGATGTTGTTGATATTAGCAATAAAATTTCCCAATGCAGTTTCGTAGGGAATGGTAGTAGTTTTACCCATATGAATAATGCAACCGATTGCGCCTAATGTTTTTGCCATATGTAGTTCTTCTACGAGTTCTGTAGTAGCCCAAGGGCAATCATTTTTGCAGAAATTGTAAAGATACGAACTGTGGATAACTAATTTGCAGTTATTGTTTGTTAGGAATTGTTTGCAATTACTTTGGTCATCTGGGTTTACCTTTAGACTGCATTTACGCATTGGTGAACGAAGGAAAATTTGTAAACAATTGCCACCATAAGATTGAGCTTTAATGGTGGCGTTAATGATGCCTTTAGTTTTGGATTGATTATCTCCGAAATACATTTTTTTATTTTTTTAGAAAAGTGTTAAAAAAATAATCATTTTTTTAGATATGTTGTATGGATATTTTACAACTTTTACTTTAGAAGATTTTAAGAAATTGTTGAAAGAGGAGAAGTATGATGAGTTAATTTACAATTGTTATTATTGTAACAACCAAGAGGATATATTGGGCTATTTGGAGAAACATTTGAGTATGAATAATTTTATATTGAATTATGTTTATATAAGGAATAATTATCAGCAGGGACATTTTGAGGATAGGGATGTATTGCGCAAGTGTTTGACACTTGCCTTTAGGACTATATATATTTTAGTATGTCATATAAATTTGTATGGGGATATAAATAAGAGGTTTGAGGTTTTAGAAATTATTTGTAATAAGTTTGATGAGAAGTTTAGACAGTATGTGGATTTAGAAGTGTTAAAATTTGCAGTTGAACAGAGTAAGAAAGATATGTTAAATTTTGTGGATGCAATGAGTGTGAATATTAATGTAAATGGCAGTCCATTATTAGTAAATGATAAGAAGAAATATTTGGATTTACCAGAGCCTTATATTATATTTAATATAAAAAGAGGTAGTTGGAGATATCCTGCATTGAAGTATGAAGTTAAGACTCAAGAGGAAAACCAGAGGTTAAATAATTTATTTTTTAGTAATTATAGTGGGAGATGTCAGAGATATTATGAGTCATTCCAGTTAGTAAATGAAAAATTAAAATCATTGTTTTTATATTTTGAGAAGCAAAATGAGTTTAGTTTAACAAGAATGTTTGTTTAATTAACTTGAATATAAACTTAAATATATTAGTTATGTCTAAGTTTTTAATTGGTGGTGCATCTGCATCGCATCAGATAGAGGGTAATAATTTTCGTAACAATTGGTGGGAATGGGAGATAAAAAGGAATATAGAAAGGTCAGGAGTAGCATGTAATAGTTGGAATGAGTATAAGAGGGATATAGATTGTATAAAAAATTTAGGGTGCAATGCTTATAGATTTAGTATAGAGTGGAGTAGAATTTGCTTAACTGAATTTAAAGTTGACAAGAAAGCATTGGCTCGTTATAAAGATATGGTTATGTATTGCAAAGAAAAAGGAATTGAACCCATTGTAACTTTGCATCATTTTACTAGACCAATGTGGTATGATAGGAAATATGGTGGATTGCACAGTAAGCATATGTTAAGGTGTTTTCAATCATATGTGAGTTTGGTAATAAAAGAGATGGGGAAACATGTTAAATATTGGACAACATTTAATGAACCAATGATGGAGTGTGTAAATGGATATTTACGAGGAGAGAGGCCACCGGGTTTTAAAGGAGATTTTGGGAGTATGTTTTTGGCATTGGAGAATATTTTAGATTGCCATTGTTTAGCGTATGATATGATAAAGATGGAGAATCCGGAAGCACAAGTGGGGATAGCGAAAAATTTGGCAGATTTTGAGAAACAGTATTCATATGATTTGTTGAAGAGTAAGTTGGAAGATGAGATAGCGAAAAATTACAATTTTGGATTATTGGATGCATTAACAAGGGGTGTTTTTAAGTTTGGTTTGAGTTTAATGGATTTTGGAAAATTAGGAAGTATTGGAAGCAAGCAAAAAGTAAAAAATCCATTATGGAAAGGGAAGATTGATTTTATTGGAATAAATCATTACAATGTTGCTTATGTTGACATAACTTATAGAGTATATGACCAAGTAGATGTAAAATTGGGATTGCCTGAGAGTGGGAGGATGCAAAATTGTATGGGTTGGGATATAAAACCGGAGTCAATGGGCAATATAATAGATATGTTGAGGAAAAGATATGGCAATATACCTTTGATGGTAACAGAGAGTGGAAATTGTGAGGAGAATGAGGTGGATTGGGATAGGATGAATTTGGTGATGAATAGTCATATGAAAGATGTATTAGAGAGGGCAAAAACGGATAAAAACATTTGGGGATATTTATGGTGGACATGTCCTTTTAGCAATTGGGAGTGGGAAGATGGTTATAAACCAAAGTTTGGATTATATTATATGGATAATGGTGTACCAGTTTTAAAAAGTGCTGGCAAAAAATACAGAGAAATTGCTAAAAAATATCTTGCATAATTTTTTACATTTTCTATTACCATGGTAATGTATGGTAATGGAACAAGCAATTGATTGGGTTTAATGGTCACGGAAATTACAATTGCAGGTGGTTGTAACAGGAAGTATCAGATAATTGGGGATTTTAGAAAAAATAGAGTAGCAATTAATATTTTTTTATTACCAGAATA
>JGI10211J14876_10000118_pt1 | contig 29232 bp, 36 predicted proteins | sample Etolagsediment_FD_14876 | JGI IMG/M metagenome (IMG submission 14876)
ATTCAGTTTTTTTATTATATTTTAATACATATAATTTGGAAATAGTACTAAAAAATTTATTTCCAGTTGGAAGGGAAGCACCAGCACATTTAAATTGTTTAAATAGATCAGGATTGATATACTGAACACATCTCCCCATAACATTATTATAATCATTACTTATAATTTCCGGTGTTTGAAAACGATATTGACTTTTACGATATACAGGTTTTGATTTAGGATCTTCATATATATTGACACCTCGATCAATATAAAATCCTTCAAAATTTTGAATCATTGCTTTTTTTTCTTCTAATGTTTTCATTTTTGTATATATATATATAAATATATTTAAATGTGCTAAGGTGTAAAATAATTATAAAATAAAATATTATCAATATCAATATTTTGTTTGTGATACATTTGATATGTATACTTTTTTATTATATTTTCAAAAAATGGCGTTTTTATCATTTTATTGATAAAACACATAATTGAAATGTTAAAAGGTGTAAAAAATTTTTTAATGTGGATTATAGAAAAAATAGTTCACTTTATATGATGAATAAAAATAATAATTTTATAAGATATACAGATAAAAAAGAATAAAAGAAACAACAAGACTAAAAATATAATATATAATACAAAAGATAAAAGAAAAGAAAGAGATTGATAAAATAGAAAATGAACTTTCAAATTATAATTCAAAAACGTGTGATTATAACAAATTCAAAGATTTTATAAAAAGGAAGAAATAATTGAAAGAGTATTTAATTTTTATAAATTAAATGTCCTATTTATTTTACACACTTGAAAATTTAATTATACAAAATATACGTTTAGAAACATCTATTTTTTTATTCAAATAGATAGAAGTTTAAGTTCAATATGGTCACATATTCTTGTTTAACAAAATTAACGAAAAATGAAAAATGGGATATACGTGGTACAAGTCTTGGTGGATTATTTGTATTAGAACCTTGGATAACACCTTCTTTATTTTATCAATTCTTAAATCAAAATCAGAAGAACAAAATTGCACTGGATATATATTCTTTTTGTGACGTACTTGGATCGAAGGAAGGTAATCGTCAATTATTATCACATTATCGACATTGGTTTAATGAAACACATATTCAATCATTAAGTAATAAAAAAATAACTCATTTACGTATTCCGGTTGGGGACTGGATGTTTCAACCTTATGGTCCATATATTGGTTGTACAAATGGATCAAAAGAATATTTAGATTATGTTATGAATTTATGTCAGAAATACAATATTCGAGTATTATTAGATTTACATGGCGTGAAAGAGAGTCAAAATGGCTTAGATAATAGTGGAAAAAGTGCAAATATGGAATTTATTGTTTCCCCATCCAATAAAGAAAGAGATAGTACGCTTACTTTTTTACATTGGCCTATTTTATCTGGAAATTGGATGGGTACCTTTCATTTTGATTCCAAAAATTATTCATCTATTAATTATGAAAATATAAGATTTACGAAAGAAGTGTTGTACGAAATTATTGATATTTATAAAGATCATGAATCATTATTTGGTATTGAAGCATTAAATGAACCATGGATCTATACACCCATTCCTGAACTGCAGGCTTTTTATTACGATATTTATAAATATATGCATCATCATGCTCCTCATTTAAATTTCATCTACCATGATTCTTTTCGGGGTTATAGTGACTTATGGGATCATTTCTTAATTAATTGTAGTAATGTGGCAATGGATTGGCATATTTATCAAGCATGGAATATTGAACGATATGGAGATCAATTTTTATTAGAAGCAGACCATTATCGAGATTATATACTACAGTTGAAAGAAAAAGGACATATGCTTATTATTGGCGAATATAGTTTAGCCACTGATAATTGTGCTTTATGGTTAAATGGTTTCCAGGATAATTTAGAAGGATTTCCGGTATGTGACTGTAAATATGCACCATGTCCCTTTCCTTATATTTCTGTGAAAGATTTAGATCGCATTGACCCAATTATTTCTCCCTTTGGAACAGGTATGAGCAGTCCCCGAATGGGCACATGTCCATATGAAGGAATGCTGGTAATTGATAAAAATCAAGATGACTTTTTACATAGTCTAAATTTAAAAAAAATAAGGAGCTTTGAACAAAGTCATGGCTGGTTTTTCTGGAATTTTCAAACAGAAATCAAAGAAGAAATAAGTTGGAATTTTATAGAAAGTTATGAGCATTCTTATTTTCATGGAAGTAGTATCGATCCAATACATACATTTGAACGACCATTATGGCAATATGGTATTTTATTAGTAGGATCTCTAGTATTTATGATGGGATTATTCGGTCTATTTGAATGTTATTATCACTATATAATACGGAAAAAAGAAAATATCATGAAATATAAATATGTGAAAATTGAAATACCGAAGCATGAAAAACAACCTATTAATATTTATAAAAAAAATGCATCTACGGGAAGTTTTCCTTATTATCAAGCTGTTTGATAAATAATTGAAAATAGAAAAATAAAAAAGATAATAAAAAAGATAATAAAAAAAATGATTTTTTTTAATGGTGAAAATTTTAAAATAATTATTAAAGATACTATTCGCAAGGAAGATCGTATATTTTAAAAAGTAAATTAATTTACAATGAGCGTTTTCAGCAATGAGAAATCCAACTTACATGATTTTTCCGTTTACAGTAGTGATTTTCATAATCACGTGAATCAAATAAACATGAAATCAGTGGGGTGGAATGGCCGTATATTAGAAATTATTCCATTATATGAACTTCGGAAATTGGGTATTGTTCCTAATGGAGATTTACTGAATTTAAAACCATTTGATGTCGTTTATTTTTATGAAAATCGAGCTTATGATTCCTATTTAGTTGTTCCACTAAAACTAAAAGAAAAAATAAATATCGAAATAAATGATACAACCTTATTCTTTAAGGAACTTCTTTTAAACTATGGATTGATTCCTTTTGAATTTGATTGTGCCGGTGAAACAGCGTGTATTCCTCCTGAAGGCTTAGAAGCTATCGAAAAACATGGAAAACATTTTTTTGATATTATTATTAATGAATTAGATGATGTTGAAGGAATCATTGTTGATCATATGTACATCAAAAATAACTTTGATAATTTACGCAATAAAGCACAGATTATTGGAGAACCATATGAATACGATAAAATTGTATTTCTTTGGATTAAGGATTCCTATCAATTAACATTAAATGATGCGAGTGATGAACAATTGGAAAATATGAAAAATGCACAAATGATCATACCCTTTGGGGCGGCACAGTCATCAAAAAAATATCCAACTATTGATCAATTGCTAGAACCAATTATGAAAAATTTACCTGATACAAGAACGGATCCTTATTTGCATTCTTTTACTTTATACGAAAAAAAAGAAATGAAAGCAAATAATACTCTTCCTAACCAAAAAGAAGTTAAAAAAGATGAAGAAAAAAAGAAGCTACCTAATTTCAAGCCTATGAAGAAAGATGAATTAATTCAGCTTCTCAAGGAAAAATGCTCAAAAATTGAGGAACTGGAAACAACACTATTTCATACGACCAATGACTTAAAACAAATTACAGATCAATATAAAGAAATGAAATCAAAAAGTTCAAATTTTGAAAATGATTCCATTTATTTGAAACGTAATGTTGGTCAAGGAATTGATAATATGCGACAATTAATGGGTAAAATTGAAATTGAATTAAATAAAATTAAACCAAAATATTGTTAATTAAATAATAAATTATTTTATAAATAATTTGTTATATTTATAATAAAAATTAAGTATATTATTTTCTTTTCTGTAATATTTTATAAAACAAATATAAACCAAAGAAATTTTTACTAAAAATATCTAAAATATTATAGGAAGCATTTCGGTAATTATAAGGTAATAAATAAACAATTCCATAAATTGCCCATACAATAAAGATAAAATAGAAAAGATTATTATTTTTTGGATTTAATAATACATAATTTTTGTAAATACTGTAAAAGCTCAGCAGGAAAAAATAAGTACCTAAAATGAATGAAATATATTTATTTAATATACCTAACTCACCTAATAAACCAAATAATAACATAAGAAAATTGAAAATTAAAATAGGAATCATTGTTTTATATTCTTTTTTTATTATTTCTTTCATTGTGATGTTCCCTTCTTTATTTTTAAATTTATCTAAATTTGATTGATAAGCAAAAAAGAAGATAATTGTAGTGAGCATAATAGGAGTGGTAATAAACCAATCAATATAACGAAAAGAGGTTATATTTATTTTTTTAGCATAAATACTAAACATGAGCCATAAATAAAATATAAATTCAATAAACTGCACTACCATTTCTATTGAGATTATATACGTCAATATTTTATCAGGTGAAGATAATGGTATAAAGATACCAGTTATTCCAATAATTCCAGTTATTAGTTGGATAATTAATGAAATAAGTCCTGTTTGATAAATTAAATGATCCATATATTAGTATAAGATTTTTTATAATTATAAATAATGAGTTTTTTAGTTAATGTAATAAATAATTTTTACTTATTTATTCGATAATCGGGAAAAATTAATTTTATATTTTCATGTGAAGCTTGTTTTTTTTCTTCTTCCCAATAACAATTATGACAACGATATCCATTTTCTGTTGTACCATCTCGATAATAATCTAGTGGTGTATCACATGATACACATAATGAAATTTCTTCGTCTTCATTATCATCTTCATTATCAGATTCATTATCAGATTCATTACTTTGATTTTTCTGCAGCGATGGTAATATATTACAATCTGGGCAAATTAATTCCATATTCGATTGAATAGACTCTAATGAAATAGTATCAGGAATAGGCCATGATTCATAAGAGGATGATTCTTCCAAATGGGATGAAGGTAGTAAACATGATAAAGATGCCTTTGAAAAAAGATAATCGTCATCAACGTAAATATGATTTGTACAAGGATGATTAGAACAATATATAATTGTTATTCCACAATCATTAATAAATGAGGTTTTGGAATCATTTAGGTATTTTGTATTTTCGTAATCACGAAGGGAAATACTGAGATTTGTTTGTGTAGATTGATGTTGATTTGTTTCGGGTGTTTCATGTTTTTCTTCGATTATTTCATAATGAACTGTATTTTTACCAATAACTGTTTCATAAAATTTCCAAAATAAAGGAAAGGGTTTATCAAAAATTTCATATGGATTTTCCCAAGTAATTCCGAATTCTTTTTCTTGTTCTTTTTCCAATTGGTCTGGATCATCTTTAATATATAAATCGAACCACCAATCTAAGCGACCACTCTCTTTAATTTCACTAAGTAATTCTTGCTTGGAAGAATGAATTGTTTCATGTGCACGTCCTTCTTCTAATGGATCAGACATATTATATTCACGACGAATTAATCTATACCTAGTTTTCATAGAAGAAACTGGTGCATTTTGTGATGAATTATCTTTCATAGAAATAGGTTCTATTTTTTCAGATTCATTTGGTGAATCATGATCATTGTTTTCAGAATATATAGAAGGCTTACCTTTGTGCTTATATTTCGTTAAACAATTCGTAATAGTAGAAATAGCTAATTCCATGGAAGTATCAATATCTTCATTTTCCCAAAATAATTTATCATCAATTGTTAATCCATTTGGACCAAGTGTTTTCTCTACCAATTCATGTAATGTATCGTAAACAGATTCTTCCATTTCTTGACGAATTTCTTCTTCACAGGAACATGGACTATAATCTGCATCACAAGTAGGACAATTTTCAATTAATTGAGATATCATCTTTTTTGTTTTTATTATATAATATATATATATTTAACTATATTGTTGGGAACTCTGTATTTATTTCATTTTTTATTTTTATTCAAGAAAACTTTACATAAATGAGTAAAAATACTATTCTTTTTTTATGTTCTAAAGTATGGAACCTGAAAGAGTATCTTTTTTTCAACAATATTTTCAATCTAAAATATTTTCATTATATCATGAAAAACGAAGTAAAAATAATGATACTTGCTTATTAATTGAAAATAACGAAGAGCATGATTTTTATATTACAGAACATGTAGACTTTACGCAAATACCCGTTTATGTAATTGATCCGGAAGGGTGTCAAGATCCAGATGATGGTTTCAGTATTTATTTTGAAGAAGAAAAATGTTTTTTAGCCATCCATATTGCAGATCCAACCCATTGGATTGATCCTTATTCATCTTTATTCAAGGATATTTTATCTAAAGCAACTACTCACTATCCTTCGAATTCTTCTCCTATTCATTTAATGCCGCAAGAAATAGTCGAAAAATCTTGCTTGGCTGAAAATAAATTTGGTATGTATAAAAATGCTTTAACATTGGTGACAGAAATTGATCAGGAAACAAATTTACCCATTGGATGCATGAATTTATATTTTACCACCATTAAATTATCAAAATATTTATCATTTGATTATAAAAAGGCTTCCAAATTTATTAAACAGCATGATCCTTTAAAAATAGGGGTTCAAATAGGTGAAGCTTTACTTAAAAAGCGTTGTGAAACCACTATTGGGGCACAAATGAATAATTATTTAAAATCGGGAATAAAATGGGGAAAAGATGGTACATGTATAATGGTTCAAGAAACAATTGAAGAAAAATTATTCAAAGATATGATTGCTGAATTTGCGATCTTGGCTAATTCTTTTATTGGAAATTATCTTCACGAGCATTTAAGTGAATTAGGTATGTTTCGCGCATGTGATCAGTTAACAACATTATATGATAAAAGGGAAGAAAAGAATGAAGAAAAGAAGGAAGAAAAGAATGAAGAAAAAAGTACTATAAATTCTCAGAAATTATTAATGGCTTTAATGGAACAAGGAATCAAAGCATCTTATACAGTCCATCATGATCCACACAAGTTAGTAGGAGCGGATTTATATTGTCATATGACATCTCCCATTCGACGAGCTCCAGACTGTATTTGTCATTATTTATTAAAGTATATTTATTTTAACCAACATGTTTTAGTTCCTAAAAATATACCATGGAATAAAGAACATTTATTATCTTTAGCAGATCATTTTACGGAAAAATTCCGGCAAAATAAGAAAATACAATTTATAGATAATAAACTACGCTATATTCAATGTATATATTCCATGTTAGAAGATAAAAAGAAAGAACTTAATAACGAACAAGAAACCATAGAATATATTGATCAAGTTGTTCAGCCACATGTCTCACTAACTTTTTGTATTTCTAATTATAGTGGTTTATTTGTAAATATCAATGTGACGCATATTGATTATCATGCTGTTTATTTTAGTTATCGTGTAAAAGTAAAAAATATTGAATTTCAGAAAGAATATTTAGATTCGAATTATAAAATAAATGTATCCTATGTTCCTTATTTTCAAAATATAGATAATGAAAGTTTACCTGAATTAGATTATTTTATTAGAGAATTATTTCCAAAAAAAATGACACAATTTTCATGATAGCTTGAAATATATAAAAAATACATTCCTAGTAAATTTTTAGAATGAATACATTTAACATTATTATCTTTATTATTGTGACGTGCTTATTATTATCCACAATAGAATCCCGAAGAATCGGTAATGGAAGTAAAGCACGTGCAAATGCTGCAAAAAGGAACAAAGAATTAGAAGAAAAATATGCTCCAAAGATATTAAAATGGAAAAAAGACGTGGATGAAATTTGTAATGCTTTGGGATATTGTCATTGCATATATCATGTTATAGATGATCTTGAAAAACATAAAGGAAATAAAACCCATGTCTTACTCCTTTTACAAGAAGAGAAAAGAGGACATGATTTTGTAACTAACATTTATTTAGGTATATTCATTTTCATATGTACTATGATTTTTATTGGACAATTTGTAAAAAAATGAATTTTCAACACATAATAACAATAATAAAAGATAGAAAATAAAAAATGTAAATATTTATAATTTATAAAATATACAATAACTTTTTAGGAATTGTAAAAAGTTAGTAAAAGAAAAGATAGTGATGTGAAATTAGTAAATATATGCTTAAGCAGATACTTCTTCAGAAGTTGCCTCTTCAGACTTCTTCTTCTTTCCACTCTTCTTTTTCTTGGGCTTCTCCTCAGAGGAGGATTCGGCTGGAGCAGCTTCTTCTTCTACAACAACATCAGACGTGGATGTAGTAGCAGCAGCTTCTACAACAACATCAGACGTGGAAGAAGTAGCAGCCTCTTTTTCAGCTTTCTTAGCAGCAGCTTCAGCAGCCTTAGCAGCCTTTTTTTCAGCTTTCTTCACAGCATTGACATAAGACCTGTACTTTGAAATAAGAACATGCCACTTCTCCTTATTAGAGCAAAGATTATTAAAGAATTCAATTTGTTCCTCTACAGGAGCTAAGGCACACATCTTTTCCATAATACGAAGTATAACTTCGGGATCTTCTTCAGCCAAAGCATAGAATAGATAAGAATTAAGCTTCACATACGTGTCAGAAATTCTTGGCTTCTTCTCCTTAGGAGTAGTCTTCGTGTTCTCGGTATCGCTCATTTTGCTAATAAGTTATTAGAGTTTAAAAGTTATGTTTAAGTTGATATTGAATGTAATAAAATTATAAAATTATTTTTTTTCATTTTTTTTTCATTTTTTTTTATGATACGTAACTTACTATTTTTTTCATTTTTTTCAATTTTGAGATATTTGGATTTTTTCATGTTTATTTTTTATATTTATTTTCATTCATTTATTTATAATAAAGTAGATCATTCAAAGTAATGAAATTACCATCTGAAATAATAAATTATATATTTGAGTTTTATCACCCTTATAAAGAAATGTATCAGAATTCTATAAGTTTCATGAGTGAAAACTATAAATTATATAGTCAATTATCCGTAACATTTCATAATTTAATACCGGAACATCAAGTTTTTATGCTTCGTAAATATCATCCAAAATTCATTTATTTTCTAAAGATGAAAATGCTTGAATAACATGTAAATCATCCAATAATGTAATCAAATTGACATAAAAAACCCAACATAATAAGGGAATTAAATAATATGCTATTTGTCGTGATGCTTGATTAATGATAGCATAAACAATACAAACGACGAATAATGTAGCATAATTATAATTTTTTGAAAATCGAAAGGATGTGTTGCGTGTAATAATAGGATAACCTAAGCAAAATAAAATAAGGAAGAGAATCGTTATTTTTTGTAGACCGTAACTTTTATTTTTAGTTGATTGTTTTTCTAATAAGGCATATACATATCCCATTAATCCCAGTAATATTGTCCATACAATACCTATTACATAACCTGGAGGCAAATAAGAGTTATTTGTACTATGTTTGATAGTTTGTTCTTCAGAACTATTTTTTGGATAATTAGAATACATAAAAGCATTAATAATAATGGCTAGACAAATAGGTATCAATATATAAAAAAAACTATTCATTGTTATATAATGTAATAAGAAAATAATAGGTGAAAAAATGAGAATATGTGATGAATAAAGAATAGGTAATGAATAAAGAATAAATGACTAAAATCCAATTTCTTTATCCATTTGTTTTCCGTAAGATAAAACTTTTTGAGCAATGTTTAATGCTTCATTATTATTCTTTTCATATATTTTTGTTAATAGTTCTCCTACCGAAGATTTAATATTATTATTGGTGCAGAAATCTTTAAATTTAGTATCCATTACCTGTTTTTCTTGTTCTAAGATAGTATCATTTACTTTAATGATATTTTCATCTTGTAATTCTTTATAAAAAACATTTAACTGATCGTATAATTTATCAATGGATTTATCTATTATTTCACGTACCTTCATACAAACATATAATTCATCTTCATTCTTATAGACGAGTCCATATTGATTATCTTTATTCATAATCACATTTAAATTATCTTTATTTTTTAACAATTCATCTAATAAATTGGTGTATTTGTGATCAGAAAGTAATATCATTTGACGAATATAATCATCTAAATGTTCCGTATTCCATTCATTATCAAAGCCTTGTAAATGTGGTTGATTAATAATAAATATATTTTGTTGATTTGTATTGGTTTGATTGGCAATGTTAAACTGCTTTTCGATGATCATTTTTTTAATTTCTTCTTGCGATAATGGTGTTTGTCTTCCGAAAAGTTTGACTCGTTCTTCATTGGATAACATAGCAATGCCTTTACAGGAACGCTTTTGATGTTTTCGTAAATTATATTTTTCCGAAAATACCTTCTGACAATATTCACATTGTTCTTTTTTCTTAATATCATGAGATTGATTATTTTTATTTTGGTTCTCAGTTGATATATGTTGTGTATCTTTATTTTCACTTGGTATTTTTGGAGAATTATTATTACTTTTATTGGAAAATCCTTCGGACTCACTAATAGCTTTTTCTAATTCTTTTTTACTATGTGGTTTGATTGATTTTTCATAAATTTCTATATCTGATAACTGAAAAGAATTAATATTGCGCAAACACTTGACTTTGCGCTCTAAATGGCGCTTAATGTCCGATTTGCGCATAGTATTATAATTACAACGTGCACATAAGTAGTACGACATAATAACGTTAATTATATATTATTAGTTATATTTTTTTATATCAAATTTTTCTTAAATATTGCGCAAATGGAATAAAATGGAATATTTTGGAATAAAATGGAATATTTTGGAATAAAATGCGCAATTTGGAAGGTGCGCATTTTTGGAAAAGTATTTTCAGAAAATATATAGGAAAAATGCGTTTGAAAATTTTTTTGTCCCCATTTTTGTCTCTTTTTTCTATTTTCTAAGAATTATTTTTTATTGTTATTTATTATTATTTTTTACTAGAAAAAATGAAAAATATCAATATATAACAATAAAAACATTTTTTGAATAAAATGAATTATCTTTAAAAATCTTTGTCCCCATTTTCTGCTAATTTTGAAAAAAATCGCGCAAAATTTTGAACAAAGCAATTTTTATTTTTTTATAAATCTTGTTATATTTAACATATTTTTAGAGTGTTAAAAACACCACGGTAAAAATTTCATTCCATTTTGGAATGAAATTTTGAACAAGAGGTTTTTTTAGTAATTTATGTATTGTCATTTATAACAATAAAATGAAGTTATTTTTAAAAGTATTGGTCACTAGATTTGCGCGTTTTTTTTTAGCATTTTGAAAAAAAAAATTTCAATTTGAAAGTTTTATTTTTAAAAATGTAAATTTACAATTTTACTGTTTTGCATTTTTCATTTTTAAAATTTTTTTTGCATGTTTTTTTTGCATAAAAAATCGCGCAAATNTTAGTACCAATAANATAGAANTNNTATATTTTTATTTGTTATATTTATTGTTTTATAAAAAAGTTAAAAAATGCCTTGCTCAAAATTTCATTCCAAAATGGAATGAAATTTTTACCGTGCGTTTTTTTTTCTATTTTTTTCTTTGTTTAAAATACATTTTAATATATCGTGTTTAAAAGTGCCTTGCTAAAAAATTTGCGCGATTTTTTTTTGGAAGGGTGCTGTTCAAAAACTGCGTTTTGAAAAAGTGACTATGAAAAATTTGAGCATTTTTTGCATTATGAATAATGTATCATATTTACTCAGGATGCATTTTTTATGCAATTTTTGAAAGTGCAAAGTGAATTATGTTTCATGTTTAGGGGGTAAATCTGAAAAATGTCTTTACGTTTCATGTTTTGGCTGAATTTATTTTGCAAAATGGTGAGTTTTGAGGATGCATTTTTTATGCAATTTTTGAAAGTGCAAAGTGAATTATGTTTCATGTTTAGGGGGTAAATCTGAAAAACGTTTTTATGTTTCATGTTTTGGCTGAATTTATTTTGCAAAATGGTGAGTTTTGAGGATGCATTTTTTATGCAATTTTTGAAAGTGCAAAGTGAATTATATTTCATGTTTAGGGGATAAATCTGAAAAACGTCTTTACGTTTCATGTTTTGGCTGAATTTATTTTGCACAATGGGGAAAAGGTATAAAATAAATAAAAAATAAAAATAAATTTTATTTTTTATTTATTTTTAAGTATCTAGAAAAATATAAAAGTTTATTATATAATGAAACCCCACTTTAAAGGCCGTGATGTCCCTATGTTTTATAAATATTTAGATAAATCAACATCTTATTTTGAATTTGGTTCAGGTGGATCTACATACCAAGCAGCATTACGTAATAATATAAAATCTATTTATTCTGTTGAAAGTGATGCAGAATGGCATAATAAATTAAAAGTACAATTAAAAAAATATAAACATATCCACTATTTTTTTCGTGATTTAGAAACACCTGGAAATAATTGGGGCCATCCAGGAAAAAATTGTTCTGATGCTAAGAAAAAAGCTTATAGTCATCGTATACATCAACTTACACCTGAACAAAAAAAGAACATTGATCTTATTTTAATTGATGGACGTTTTCGTGTAGCATGTGCTCTAAAATCATTTAATGTAATGAGTGATAATTGTATAATAGCATTTGATGATTTTACAGTTCGTCCCTCTTATCATATTGTCTTAGATTATTTTGATATTGTAGAAAAATCGCCAAGTAATCACATGGTAATGTTAAAAAAGAAAAAAAATTGTAAATCGGTGCCACCAGAACTAATTAAAAAATATGAATTAATACCAGGATAAACTGATCATCGTTTCTTTATTTATCTCGATACATTTATAAAAATATATAGAAATAAAATATAAATGACTAACCTTGAAAAAGAATCCAATGAAAAAATAAAAAATATGAAATTGTCTATTTCATTAGAATCTGTCCCAAAGAATATAAAGAAAGTAAAATCTAAGGAATTATTTAATGAAAAAAAAGATTCACGTGATAAAAAAATACCTCAAAATAAAGATATTACGACTAATGAATATTACTTTTTATTCTGGAATTAAATCCAACTTGAATTATCATAAAATACAATATAAGGATTCCTATAGTTCTACCAATAGGATATCCTAGTACATTATACCATTCATTTATTTGAACTTTATGTTGAAATAATTCTTCAATTATATTTTTTAATAGCGCACTATAAATTAATGAGACTAAAATCATAAAAGAGGTAATAATTAAATAATCAATACTATCATCTTGAATATAATATTGCAGAGTAATAAGGAAATATTTATAGCCATAATAAATCAAAAAAGTTGAAATAAAACCAAAAAAAATAATATAAAGAAAGTTAAATACAAATACATTCTTTAATTTATAAATAATGATCGATTTTTTTTTACAATAAGCCAATAATAGATAAAGAATGAACCCAATTCCAAATAAAAATAAAAGAAAAAATAGAGATTTTTTCATTACTTCTTCTTTTTTATATTCATTATTAAATTGCTCTTCTTCCATTTAACATTAGATTATATTTTTATTTTGAGTATATTTAGAGCAATATTTTTTTAGGACAATCAGTAATAATTCCGCCTAAAATAATATGGGGATATTGTTGTTTTATATAATCATAAAGCTTGGGTTCATTTAATGTATATAGAAAAATAGAAATATTCATATGTTTTAATACCAATAAGAACTCATTTGATATACAATCTATACTTAGAGCAATATTACTAAATGCTTTTTGTTTCCAAAATTCATTTAGTATGGTATGATCATACAAGCAAGCACTAATAAAACATAATTCCTTTTGTATGAAAAAAGTAGATAATTTTTTGATTAATTTATAATTAAAACTCATGATCACAAATAAAGAAAAATCACTTTTATAATCATATAATAATTTATATTCTTTGAGTTGTTGAATGAGTATGCTAATTTGTTCATTACTCGGATTTCCTTTGATTTCAATATATAGCTGTTTTTTTCCTTGAACAAAATCTAAGAGTTTTTGTAATGAAATTACATGATCTTGCAAATCTTGATATAATGTATTTCCTATTACATAAGTATTATTTTCTATCATTATTGTCATATCATGTACAATAATGGGTATGTTATTTTTCGTAAATTGAATATCAAATTCAATTCCATCTATAGATGATTCTTTCACACAAGATGTAAATGCACTCCATGAATGTTCCGGGTGTTCTAAAGCACCACCACGATGAGCAATAATTAACGGTTTATTCATAATAGTCGTTAAGTATAGGAAATATAATATTTTGAAGTATCGAAATAATTAAATAGTACGGTATATATTTTGTTAATGTCGAAAAAATGGATATATAATTAACTATTTTATAGTCATTTTTGTTATTAAAAAGTTAAAAAATGAAAAATAATTTATGCACATTTTTTATAAGAAAAAACTACTATGGTACAAATTATATCTATTGAAGGTAATATTGGTTCTGGTAAATCTACGTTTGTAGATTATTTAAAACAAAATTATAAACATGATAATATCATATATTTACAGGAACCTATTGACGAATGGAATAAAATAAAAGATGATGAAGGAAAAACGATACTTGAAAAATTCTATGAAAATCAACACCAATATTCTTTTTCTTTTCAAATGATGGCTTATATATCTCGTTTAGATTTACTTAGAAAAACAATGAAAAAACACCCAAATGCGTTAATTATTACAGAACGCTCTTTATTTACGGATAAATATGTTTTTGCAAAAATGTTATATGATTCTCAAAAAATGCAGAAAATTGAATATACTATTTATAATAATTGGTTTCATTCCATGTTAGATTTGGCACCTTTGAGCAAAGTAATCTATTTTAAAACGGAACCAGAAGTTAGTTTTGGTCGTATTCAAAAACGTAATCGAGACGGAGAATCAAGTATTCCTTTTGATTATATTAAAGATTGTCACGAATATCATAATAATATGATTAATCAATTAAATGTGGATAAAAAGATCATTGATTGTACTGGAAATATCGAAGAAGATGATTTATTGCTTAAAACATGGGCAGAAGAAGTGCTTTCTTTTATTCAAGAAACGTAATATTACATTTTATACAAAAATTATTTTATTTATTATACATTTTATATAAATAAAAATGATATAATTATTTTGAAGAAATCATGTTAAATTAACTTAAACATATGACATTAATTTAGTATAATGAATCAACATCAGTGTCGTAACTGCCATTTTCAAAACCGAAAACTTTTTTCATGTGAAGAGTGTCAATCTTCTTTTTGCTATAAATGTATTCATGAATTGATTTCGTCAAAAACTTTTTCGTTACGTAATCATAATAAAAAAGAAATACTATTATGTAATACATGTATTTCTAATAAAAAATATAATTCTTATACAAGTAAATATTGCCAAGAAACATTAGATAATATTGAGAATGGAAATCTTTTACAATGTGATTATTGTTTACGTGTATGGGATGGATGTGCTCAATGTGATTGTCCGGAATATTACGAATATATAGATCAATTAAATAATCAAACCGCTCTAAATAATCATTATAATTTAAATAATTTATTACCCTTTATACAGCAAACTTTTAGTCATTTTACATTTTCTAATACGAAAGATAATAAAACATCTTCCACTTATTTACCTATACAGAATCCAGAAAATCATAAATTAAATTTACAAAATAGTGCTTTTTATAGTGCGCAACAATATGTATAAGAATCATTTTACACATTAAATATTCAAAGGTGTAAAATATGAAACTATAAATATATTTCTTTTGTTTCTTTTATATAAATTTTTTCTTTTTATTAAAGATCGAGAAAAAAAGCAAATGATTAAAAAATTTACTGTTTTTGGAGAACGTTGTTCAGGAACTAATTTTTTAGAACAAGCTATTTCGCAAAATTTTAATTTAGAAATTACATGGGATTATGGATGGAAACATTGGATTGGTCATCATCAATTTCAAAATACAGAACTTGAAGATGAAACATTATTTATAGGAATTATACGTGAACCTATTGGATGGATAGATAGTTTTTTTAAAAAACCACATCATTTACCAAATAATAATGGAAAAAATATTCAATCTTTTATCCAAAATGAATTTTATAGTTTACATGATCATGGTAGTGAAAATATGTTAGATAGAAATTATTTGACAAAAAAAAGATATAAAAATATCTTTGAATGTCGTTATTATAAAAATAAATATTTAATAGAAATGATGCCTAAGCTTGTCAAACATTATATGTTAATTCGTTATGAAGATTTACTTCAATATTATGAATTAACATTGAAATATATCAAACAAAAATTTGGACTATCACAAAAATATACATCTTTACAAAAAATTAACACTTATAAAGGTAGAAAAAAAAATGAATCTTTTCAACAAAAACCAATTTCATTACCCACGCATACAATAATAAAAATATTAAATTCTTTAAATCAATCACAAGAACAATCTTTAGGGTATATTGAGAAGAAAAAAGAAACACATCAAAAATAAATACAAATATAAAAGTTGCTGTTAATTTATTGGTTTCCTAATAAATATTGATTAAGTACATTATGATGAATAAATGCATCTGAATATCCTTGACTATATAATTCAAAAAAATAATTCGGATTGAATGTTATTAATTCTTCCGATTTTTCCTTATTTTCTTGATAAAAAGGTGGTAATAAAGGAGGAAATTGATTATTTGGCAATTGTTTCCACATATCAGGAGATATATGTAATGAATGAGGATTAGTATCTAAATATGGATACTTATGAAGTCCGCCATCAAAGCTTAATTTATTTTGATACAGATAAATAAGTTTTCCAGTAATAAAAGGAATGTTACTACTTGCTATACAAGCATCCAATGCATCATGTAATGATTGAAAATTACTATAAATAACATTATTAAATCGGAAATTTTCAAATGTGGAAACACCTATAAATAATTTTTCCAAATCAAAATCGTCATAATGATATTTTTTTAAGATTTCATTTTTTAATGTGGTTTGTATTTGATAAATAGATTGTAAATGTTCATAATCTATCTGAAATAAGAGTTCTTTAAACTCTTCCCCATTTCCTCGAAATGTCATAAATAATGCGTTCCATGCCCCTGCTGATGCTCCGCTAAATAAAAAATTGGATAAATCATAGTTTTCTTTTATATAAGTTGATATTCCTAGCATATAAAAACCTTGTAATCCACCAGGAGACATAGAAATAATTGTTTTATTTTGATAATTAGGATTATCTTCTAAAAAGGAATCTTTATTTTTATAATTATATTTTTTCTGATTTCTATTTTGTACAATGAATTTATTTTTAACATAACGATAATGACGTGGTAACATTTGTTTATTTAATGAGGAAGAAGATTGAATTATATTTTTTTTATAGTCATTTTTCTGGATAATATTCTTAGAAAGAGTACCTTTTTTAGGAAGATAAGATGAATAGGGTGGTAACTTATAGCAATAAACAGTATTTAGGTCATTTACTAAAAATAAAAATAGAAATAGTTGTAAATAATAAATAAATAAATGCATATTGATTTAATTATTTTTCTTATTATTTCTTATTATTTCTTTTTATTAAATTTTTTTTTATCGAAAAATTTAATAACCATCAAAGGACTTAGAAGTTAATATTTCTTGTACTTTATTAAAATAGAAAAGTGTCTCTTCTTTTTTATTTTGATAAATATCTATTATATTTTGAGATACATGTTGTTTGATATCTTGGTTTTGAAAATATTGTGTATATTTTTCTGTAATTTCTTTTTTTTTTATCATAACAAAATTTTCTTTTTCATTACAAGCTTTAAAAAAAGAATCTAGATATTGATGTAGTAAATGATGTAATTTTTTAAAAATTATTGGAATTATATCTTGTTTATTATGTGTTTCCAATTTAAAAGATGAAAAAGAAAAAGAAGATGTTGTCTGAATTATAGTAAGTGATTCATTCTCCTTTTTTTCTTGAAATAATATACAAGTAGTATTATTATTATCCATAAAACAATTTAAATTATTTGGATTCATTAATAAATAACATAATAAATTTGTAAATGGTGTTAAAGAGTTTATTATTTTTTCGCGATAATAATGTAAGATATGTGTATCATCCCAAGGAATATCAAATGGAAGAATAAGATAATATTTATGGTTAGTTGAATGGTTTAACGAGGATAATATTGAAGTATTATCTAACTTTTCTTTTATCTTGCAGTGATGTCTTTGTAAATTATATTTTCTAGAAAAAATTTTAAAACAAGTAGAACAACGAAATTCTTGACGTTCTTCATTCTTTATAACTGACTTATTTGGTAAATTAGTTGATAATGTAGAATTATTTAATGTACTTATTGAATGATTTAATGAATTTGTTTTGGAGAGCGGAATCGGAATATATTTCATTATTTGAAGAGATTTTTCCATCCATTCTTCTTTTGAATAATCACATCCTTGAGGTGCTTTAGTGCACTTATTTTTACGACTTATATGCCGTTTTATATCGTTTTTTTGTTTAAATGTAGATAAACAACGTTTGCATTCATAATAACTCATTCCATTATATTAAAAATAAAAGTTTGTTTTTAAATTAAAAAAAATCAAAATTCATTCAGATCTTGTAAAAAATCAGATTCACTTACAAAATAATGACTACGAAGTATATAAAATTTTTCTTGAATCATTTGTAAATAATATTTTTTATCTATTCTTGATAAATTTGATTCTTCTAGTGCTTGTTCTTTGCTATATTTAGCTTCTTCTAATTGAGATAAAGTAAAAACAGAAGGAAGTTCAAAAAAATGATGAATTTGTCGAATATTCATTACTTAAATCAAATAAAAAAAATAAATAAAATCAAAAAAATAAAATTAAATATAGAAAATTAAACATAGAAAATTACATAGAGAAAATTAAACATAGAAAATTACATAGAGAAAATTACATAGAGAAAATTACATAGAGAAAACTAAATTTATAAAAATAGAAAATACAAACTACTTTTTCTTTTGGCCTATTTTATTTTTTTTTCGAGAAATAAAATAAATTTCCTATTATTAATCATGAAAAGGCTAGGTGCTAAATGTTTATTTATTATTCGCCATGGGGAAAGGTTAGACAAAATACATCCTACATGGAAACAACATGCTCTACGACCACATGATACACCCTTATCGCAAATGGGATTTAAACAAGCTGAACGACTAGGTAAATGGTTATATGGTAAATTACCCATTAATCATCCCATTGCAATTTTTTCAAGCCCTTTTATTCGGTGTATTCAAACTGCTGATGCAATTTCTTCCCAATTAGATGGATTAAAGCACGATCGTTTATATTCTGATAAAATGACTGATATTTGTGTAGAACCCGGATTGAGTGAAGATCCGGGATATTTAAGGGGAATGGAACCTAATCCATTATGGGTTTTAAATGCGTATGACTTAATGAGTATATCCCAGAGAATACAGTTAAATTATAGTCCCTTAAAACAAGTTCATTTTCAGAAAAAGAAAGAAACAAATTCTTATTATGAGCCACATTTTGGTGGAACAGAAATTCGTTTGAATTCAATTGCTCATGAAATTATACAACATCCTTTGGTGGAAGAGCATGGAACAGCAATAATAGTCACACACGCTAAACCATCCATTGATATTATACGTTCATTAAATACAACACCTGGTGGAATTACTCTTCCCCATTATGAGGATATTAAATTAGGTGCATATAATGGACCACCTGTACAATATACAGCTTGTACACAATTAGTTTACGATGGAATTAAATGGGATATAGAAAAAGGGACACAACTATTTTCTAATGAGCACGATCCTCGTTTAAAAATAGCACGCTTCGAAAAAGAACAACGTATTACACGATTTATTTATGAAGAATCAATATTAGAAAATAAAGAGTTTTTTCGGAATTTAGATGAAAAACAAAAAGAAATGAAAGATATGGTTATTCCAATAACTTTATTAGAAAATAAAAAGCCCGGGGAAAATATTATTATTGAAGCTGGTAATGGAAAATCTATTAAATTTATGTTACCTTTTGATTATCGCTTTGGTCAAAAAATAATCGTAAAATATATATGATCTAGGTGATATGTATATATATATTTCACTTAAATTATATATATAAATTTATTTGTTATAATAATAAATTTATATCTTAATACTTGTTATAATAAAAATGACAGATCAAAAGAAAATTAGTGGTAATGTGTATAATAAAAAAATATCAGAAGATGGCGAAATATCACAATATTATCATTCTATTGAATTTACATTAGTTGATGAAGATCAATATGCTATTTATTACACTTTTGAAAGTCCAACAACCAATTCTAAAGGAACAGCAATTAAAGATAAAGGTGCCAATACAATGGTACTTAATTATAGAAAATTAGATGGTAGTGATAATCAAGTCACAGGAACATTATATAGTATTGGAAATGGTTATTATCGTGGATTACGTTTTTTTCAAAAATCAAATACCAGTACAACTTTTATTCAATTACATATGAATGATTGTGAATGTAATGAAACAATTTGTGATTTAACTAAATTATCACAAGAAACAGATGGTTTTACTAAAATTAATGGTGAAACATTACCTGGAACATTAGCAACTTTAGTTGATTCTACCATTTTATTAAATCAAAAAAATGCTGATGGCCAACAAGTTTATATGGTAAGAAGTACTCGAAAAGCAGGTACACGTGTAGGAATTCATGTTCATAAATATGGAGGTTATACGTTAATTTTATCAGGTACAATGACTGATTTTGTCCAAGGACAACCTGTAAAAACATATGGACCAAATTCAGGATATTATATGCCTCCATGTACACCAATGTCTGCCGCCAATTTAGGAGAAGAAGATGTGGAATTAATTGATATATTTATTGGTCCACCATGTGAAGCATTTATTACCGTTGTAGAACCTGAATGGTCATTTCCTCGTGAAGGGAAATTTGATTGTTAAATTATGAAGAATGTATAATGTATTTATAATTGTAATAATAAAAAAAAATGACACTTAATTTATTAAAGTTAACCTATAACTAAGTAAATTTATTAATTTCTATCAATAACTATTTTTCATTCTTATTTTATCTTTATTAAAATGGCTGACATAGAAAACGACTTATTATATTGTACAACAATTCAAGGTATTGAAATTAAAACAAAAAGTGAAGAAGTAAAGCAATCATGGTCTCAAATTCTTGATGCTCCTAAATTTCTGAATTGGCTTCAGCAACTTGATACATCCATTTTAGATATTGATCATATTCGTATTGATCAGGTCAAATGGTTTTGTAATCCTGCTAGTCCTGATCCTGCTAAGTTAGGATTTCTTTATTTAGAAGTAATTGCAAAAGATAAACGAACAAAAAAACCCGTACCGGGTATTGTTTTTTTACGAGGCAATGCGGTGGCTGTTTTAATTTCCGTAAATGTTGGTTCCGAAGAATATATTATTTTTACAGAACAAACACGTGTTCCAGTAGGACGTAAAATAGTTGAAATTCCAGCGGGTATGATGGATGATTCATCCAATTTTGCTGGAGTGGCTATGAAAGAAATTTCGGAAGAAACAGGTCTAGAAGCTCCCCACGTAAATAAGTTAAAATTTTTGGGAAATATAATTCCCAGTGCGGGTGGTTGCGATGAAGAAATATCCTTATTTTTATGGGAAACATCTATATCTATGGAAAAAAAGGATAAAATATTATCTAAAATTCATGGAAATAGTGAAGAAAATGAATCGATTAAGATTTTATTTATTCCAAAAGAGGCCGTACCTTCCTATTTAAATGAAATTGGAGATGTAAAAGGTATATCAGCATGGTTCAATGCTTCAGTTCAAGGATATATATAATTTAAAATAATGAAATCTTTTATCCTATTAAATATTTTATAAAATACATTATATTTATAATATTTTTATAATTTTTTGATGATAATCTTAAGATCTATCATCAAAATCATGCCTATTATCATTAATACGTTGCGTAAATTCACGTGGAATTAGCCAAGTATCCCATTCTTTTTCTTCATTATATTTGAAGAATATTTTCATCAAATAAAATGTTTTTTCTTCAATTTCAAATTTTCCCATAAATTTGGCATAGTAAGACTTATTTTTCTTATTTCTTTGAGAAATACTATACATTAATGCTGATTCAGCTTTATTTACCGATTTTCTCAGACGCGGGCATTGAAATCGTTGTACACCATGTGCATATATGTAATAGTAATCTTTACCATCTATTTTTCGAATAAAAAATGGTATTGCTTGATCATTTAACGTGGCTGTATTATCGAATTGATATTGCCATAATTACAAATAAAAAGAAAATAAAATTAATTTATCTTAGTGTAAAAGGTGTAAAATTCTTTACTTATTAACTATAATAAATTAAGTGTCATTTTTATTTTGATATTTTTTGATTATATTTTTATATTTTATATTCCAAAAGGTATAGGTATGATAAGGAAATAATAAACGTGATGGAAATAAATAAGAAGATATATGCTTTTTTAATTCAATAGGTAATTTTAATTTAAACAAGCATGAAATCGATGCTATTTGTTCTTCGGGTGGATTTAATATTTCATAAAATACATTCGATGAGCTTACTTTTTGATGAATTCCATCTACTTCAAATTTTACTTCATAACGGGAAGGTGCTAGGAGAACTTGTAATCCTGAGTCAAATGAATGTGTTCTTCCACGTACATAGAATGAATCTTTATAAACACCAATAAATGTATAATGATTATCAATACGTAAATTATTGGTTAAATTCCACTTTACATCTACGAAATATTTTGTTCCAATTTTTAGATTTTGCGGTGATGTTTTCAATAAAATAGGCATATTTTACTACTAATGAATGATTATTTATTATTTTATAAAGTCGATAAAAATAAATTATTCGATAATGTTTGTTCTTCTTTCAAGGAAGATCTTTAATTTTCATTTTATCAACTATAACTTTGATAAAATATCAATTTTTAATTAATTGATAAAAAAAATGATTATTTTTTACCAAAGACTTTCTTCTCAATAATAAAATATTCTTTTGACAAGCTTATTATCTTTTCATTCGTTTTTATTTATTTATTTAATAAATAAATTTATTATGAGTACTAAAATTGAATCTATGAAACTGCCTGAACTGCAGAAAGTTGCTGAAAAATATCAGATTGATATTCATCGTGCTTCTGAGAAAACAGGTAAAATGATTAATAAAACAAAAGCAGTGTTAATTCATGAAATTAAACAACATGAAGAATTACAACGTTATGAACAACAAGAAATCAAAAAACAAGAAGAAAGAAAAAAAGAAGAAATTCATGAGACATTCATTGAATCCTTGGAGACAGATGGGAAAAAATTTTACGATGATGAAACACCATCTTTATTTTTAATTTGGTCTGACGAATGTCTGCCAAAGAAAGAAAAGGAAAAAAATATTTTTCTGGAACCTTCCCATTTAGAATCTTTGTATGATATTACTTTAACATTTGGCTCATTTTTACGATTTCAATCACAACCAGGTTATACTGGAAGTGATTATTACATTGTTGGTCATGATAAAAAAATCATTGAATGTACTATTATGTGCCAGGAAGAATCAATGGATGATATTGAACAAGTTATTATTCCACGTGAAATTACCGAGTATTTAAGAGATGCTTTATCTTTTTTCTGTTTAAAGGATAATCCTAAATATAATAAAAAGGTAAAATCTTTACCTAAGAATTATACCTTTACATATTCTTTAAACGAAGATAATGAGGATACGGGCCGGTTTCTAATTGGATGTGTTCAATTATCATCTCATGATATTTATTTACATAAACATGTATCCAATATGGAAATAGATAGTCCTATTTTATTTGATTATCGTTGTAGTAGTCGTTGGACACAATATGATTACAAATTATTTGTATTCATCCCTTATTTAGGAAAAGATGGACAAATGATTGAAACTGAACATTATGAACAATGGATTGATACTTATATTGATATCTATGGTAAATACAGTTATTTAAAAGTTGACAATATTGATTTTTCAAAATTAAAATCACTCATGTTAGATTATCAAAATACCGAGTCTATTTTAACATTAAAGACAGATGCTGATTTAGATTTTGATGATATTCCACCATTTGGTTTATCTTTAGAAGAAATTTCTTCTACAAGAAGAATAGAAGATAGGTCAAAATTTCATGATGCATCTTATTCTGCATCAATGTATGAATCTTTTTTGGCTATCAGAAATGTAAGAGAAGCTTGGAAAGGTCTATCTAAGACAATATTAATTCAGAAGTGTTCTTTTGATACATCAGATTCTTCACCATTCAAAGATATTCATAAGAACTATTTTTCTTATTTTTTTAATGATGATGATTTTTAGGATCAATGTATATAATTTTTTTTCTATTCTATTTTATAATTATTTACGAAATTATAGTATCATTTAATCAAATTAAATGTTAAACCGTATAAAATATTAAGAGGGTTGGCATTATTATTTATTACGCAATTTTGAGAATCCTTTTTAGATAAAAAATGTTCTATGACTTTACCTAATAAAATACATATTGCTATTGCTACTATAATAAATACAATAAATAATAAATAGCTAAAAAAGTATACAGGTCTTTCATTTTAGCATTAGTAAAAATATTATCTATTATTTAATAATTATTTATTAAATAATTATTTATTTAATAATTATTGATTAACTTATTTTAGTATAAAAACATAATATAAAATAATTGTATAATCTAAATACAATTCTAATCATGTCAATAGCAAAACAATTTACATTTAAGCATTTAATAAATTTATGTTCATCATTATTCATAAAAAAACATATTTACCCACCATTGGGACGTTGGTCATTAGATAAAAAAAATTTAAATTTAGTTATAGATTATGCTAACGAAGATCATTGTGGAAGTTGTGGCGATTATATAAATTTTAAGAAAAAGAAAAACACAAACGATCAATCAATCGAAAAATATTTAGAATATGAATATTCTTGTATGACGTTAAATAATCCAACAAAAAAATAATAATATGTTTTTATAATAATTTGAATGATATATATTTTATATGATTTAATAATCATGAAAAGAATAATCACGATACTCATAACTATTTCACTAAATATCTTCATCAATTTCACTGGTTTCACTGTCACTTTCTTGGCGACTATTCCAGAATTGGTCTCTTTCATAATCTGATAGCGATTCTTCACAACATGCTGGATCGCCACAACAATCTTGCCCATCCAATTTTATGCAGTTTTTTTCATCACAAACACATTGGAAAGGGGTTTCAATGTTATCCATACTTATATTTTTTATTTTTTTTATTAAACGATCATATTTATCTTGAAGATGATTATAGTTTAATTTAGAAACTGCTTTCTGATGTTCAAGATCTCCAATTGTTACTTTTAATCGATTATTTTCGTTAATCAAATTCATGATTTCAGAAAAAATAGTAATTTGTTCATCAGTCATCTTTACGTCATTGATTTTTTTCATAAAATTTGACTTGTTTATTAAGGTAGACATTTTGAAGTGTATTTTTGATAATTTATAAATATTATTCATCTAAATTGAAAAAATCATTTTTTTTAATTTAATGTTGGATTTTATGATGATGTTAATGTTTATTTTTTATTTTGATTGATAAAACGATACCCATCTTTACATATATCTTCTAAATTTCTTGTTGTATGCCAATATAAACATTCTTTTGCTTTGGATGCATCCGCATATACACATTCTAAATCTCCCTGACGTCTTTCTTTTATTTGATAAGGAATAGGTACTTGATTCACAGATGCAAAGCAATTCACTAATTCCATGACACTAAGTCCTTTTCCTGTTCCTAAATTATAGACATGTAATCCAGGTTTACTGTGTTGGAGGGCCGCCTTATGTCCTTCTGCTAAATCCATTACATGAATAAAATCACGTACACATGTTCCATCAGGTGTATTATAATCATTTCCAAAAATAGATAATGAAGGATATTGATTTGTTGCCACGCGTAATATATATGGAAACAAATTATTCGGCATTCCATTAGGATTCTCCCCAATAAGTCCTGAAGGATGAGCTCCAACAGGATTAAAGTAACGTAATATGGTTATTTCCAAATGTGGCATTGTTTTCGCAAAATCTTGCAGAATTTGTTCTTGGAAATATTTCGTTTGCCCATAGGGGTTGGTTAATCCTGATCCTACACAATGAGTTTCAGTTAATGGGGAAAGTTGATTTCCATAAACCGTAGCGGAAGAAGAAAATATAAATTTGAGACAATTATATTTCTTCATCATTTGTAGTAAATGTAAGGTTCCATTGATATTTTGACTATAATATGTTAAGGGTTGATCAATGGATTCACCAACTGATTTCAAGGAAGCAAAGTGTATAACTGCATCTATTTGTCTTGACATAAAAATCTTTTCTAATTCTTCTTTATTTGTTACGTCACCATGTATGAATTCAATACGATTAGGATATTTAACAAGTTTTTTTATTTTTAGTAAAATATCATAAGAAGAGTTAGATAAATTATCAATAATGATAATTTTATGATCTGTTTCTCCTAATAACACCGCAACATGAGATCCAATAAATCCAAGACCACCCGTTAATAATATATTCATAATACTAATAAGTATATTTTTTATTTTATTGATTAAACATAAATAAAATAATAAATACAACCAAATAATTACTGTATTACACCTTTTAACATTTTTTTGAATATTTTATATTAGGATAATTTTAACGATTAAAAAATATTAGTTAAAAAAATTTTCTTAAATATTTAATATTACTTTTTATTAAAGTAAAATACAAAAATATAATTCTTATCAATATGTATCGTAATACATATTTATTATTTCTTTTTTAATAATATTAAATTATGGATCATGCTTAGAAAAGAATCATCCAAATAATTATCAATATACATATGAGAATGATATAATTATTAATGAGAATGAATATATGATAGATAATAATATAATAAATGATAATAATGTAAACTATAATAATGAAGATATAATTGTTATACAAATTTATAGTGATCACTCTATTTCTGAAGAATCAAGATATGTAGCATATCCTTTACTTTTTATTGCTTTATCATTAGGAATTATTATTATTTTTTATAAAAATAAATTAGAATGAAAAACAATTATGGAATTAAAAGTGTATCTATTCCACCATTAAAATTACGAATAACCTTAGAATAGTTTAACTTTTCCATACAATATACATCAATATTGAATATAGATTCTATTTCATAATCAGGGTATGAATTGCAAACATTATTATATAGATATTTAGCATTTTTTTGATTATCTTCATAAAATATAACCGGCCTATCTCTTCTTATTGTTTTTAGTGCTTTAGAAAATATGAAATTCTCAGCTCCTTGAGTATCACAGTGAATAAAACCTATATTATTTAAATTCATTTCATCAATTGTAGTCAGATTAATAGATTCACCATCGATCCCGAGAGATATTCCACCAAAATTACAGCCTAAATTATTCTCTTCATTATATCTTTTTTCGACTATCCCTCCACCACCATCTAAATCTATATTATTCATTTTTCCTTTTCCCGAAAAACAAAATACACCAGAATTATATGGTATTATTTTATTCTGTAAATTATTTTGTGATATATTTTTTACTAATAAATTATACATATTCAATTGTGGTTCATATACATGTACTTTTTGTCCTTCATTTAAGTAAGATGAATAGACAATACTAGAAGTGCCACAATGACCCCCTATTTCTAAAATATTTAAGTTTGGATTAATAAATTGACGTAATACATATAAATTAATTTCATCCCAATATTGATTATGCCTAAAAGAATTTTCTATATAAACATCATTTTTATATAACGTGACTTTACCAAATTTTGTGTTATAAGTATTCATTATATTTTTACTATAAATTAATCTTTATATTATTTTATGAAATAAATATACTATTTAATATGTAATATATTTACTAAATCATAATATTTAATGAGTAGCTAGTGCTTCACATCCTTTGTGAATCATATTTAATTCTAACCAGAAACCTAGGTTAAAAAGAATCACCGCAAATGCGTGTATTTTTTGATCAAAAATTGTTTCCGCAAATAATCCTTCAATCGCACCTCCGAGAGCAATGAGTATAGGTGGCGCTAATGAATTTAGAATATGAAAAAAACCTGGATACACTAACTTTCCCAATTCTGAAAATGCGTAAAGATTTAATGATGCCGAAAGGATAAATGGTATTAAAGTGGTCCAAGCTAATGGAAAAGTCGAACCACCAGCTGTATTTCTCCAACGAAAATAGAAAGTTGCTTTACAATCTTGGTTTCCGAGATACCCGATTAAAAAACCTAAGATAGATAAAAATGGTAATGTATTGTAAAAAAAAGAGGGACCTAATATTGCATAGGAAAATGCCTGTAAGCCCAAGTACTGCATATTGAAAATGAAAAAATAAGCCACAATTCGCAACCATTGGTTATTTTTCTGTGACACAATTACATTTGTATCTTCTTCTTTTCCTCTTAATGGACTATCAAAGGGAGCGACTTGCCATCCTTCATACGTGTGCATCATGATACCTGGAAGTCCCCCAAAAAATGCGATTATGGGAGAAAGTAAGAAGAAAAGGGTTCTTTGCTGATCATTATCAAAATAATTGGTCCATAAATCATTATATTGAAGAATAGTTTGCGCCATGAGGAAGGCTGGAATCATTGGTGCCCAATGGACAAGTTCGACAAGATTTAGCATAAATGAATTTGCGGTATGTGCCATACCAATGTCATAAAGTGATTTTTTCGGAATCGCTTTATTCCATCCCCAGGATGGCGTGGAAGGAAATCCTTTTGAAAACCACTTAGTATCATGATTATTTGAAAACATGCTTTACAATAGATAGGTTATTATTATTTACCAAATAATAACATTATATTTTTAAATATAATATTAGGTTTTATATAAAATTTCTTATATAAAAATTTATTTAAAAATATAATGTTAAAATAAATAATTATTATTTATTTAGCCACGTCATCAATAAATCTAACTTTAAAAGTATCAAGCCCTGGTTCTCCAGCTCCTGGGAAAGTCCAAACTACTTCAGCACCAGTGATTCCTTCACCAAAAATATTACGATTATCAGTACAAAACATATTATATTCATATGTAGAAGCACCAAAATTT